>OKKB01000155.1_pt1 | contig 39583 bp, 13 predicted proteins | sample 1613931 | NCBI WGS metagenome assembly OKKB01 (sample SAMN04436893, study PRJEB24849) | human gut metagenome | biome: human gut; feature: NICU; material: stool | host: Homo sapiens | place: USA: Saint Louis, MO | collected 2012-02-08
TTTTCACAATTGAGGCTGACTCTGGTCGAGGTGGTATCTGTTGCTGCTGCTGCTGTTGTTGTTGTAATCTTTCTGAAAAGTTCATAGTAGGTGAATTTGCATGGCTTGAAAATGTAATTGAGACATCCAGATTAGCCAATGGAAACGAACTTGAGTTGAAATTGATTTGATTATTTGCACCATTAATGCTGTTATTGTGATTAGTTGCCTGTGTTGTGAAGTTGTGATTGAAATAACTACTTGTCATACTATTTGTTGCTTGATTTACCATAGGAGATTGAATTAAACCTCCAATAGCAAATGGATCAGCACCTGAAAAGGGTGATTCGACGTTTGCGGTGAAGCTGCGAAGGCTGTTTGAATTGGAGCTTGCTTCAGGTTTATTCAGAAATCCCAACAAACTCACTGATATATCCAATCCCAGGGGAGTTTTAAACGTTTCATCTTCAATGCCAAGCTGTTCCTGTTGACTTTGGTTAGGGTTTGCAGTATAATCCTTGATATTAGGAGCAGTGTCAAACTGTTGTTGCTCGACTTCTTCAATACTCGTTGCAATGCTTGAAGATGGGGCAAGTGGATTTGCAGTTGACGTAGTTGATGAGTTTGTGGGTGACGATGACAGCAGTGATTGTGTATCTTGACTCTTTGCTGTTTCAACAGATTCCTGTTTCGCCTTCTTGTTCTCATTGGTGGAGTTCATCAATCCTCTCAATTTCTTCTCATCTGCAGTTAATCTGCTAGATTTCTTACCACCACGGCTGATTCTTTCATTAATAAAGTACTTGCATTCCATGCCTAATTTGGTGCATTGAGAGCATGGTTTTTGCCTATCACATTTGATCTTTTTCGAATGGCAATAGACGCATGACAAGATTCTCCGTTGTCTGGTTTTTTGAACCTTTTTGACAACTTTACCATCTTGTACGATTTGAACATTAGGGTTGGCTTTACCAGTCTCGTTGGTAGACATAGAAAACGAATTGGAGTCACTAGCTTCAAGTTCCATGGTTTTGTTAAATATGAGGGGACAGTGATACAGGTAGTTTAGTTAAAAGTGTTCTAAAGGTCTTGATAGATCTCTTCTAAGTTTTTTTTCTTGTTTTTGGAAAAGTTTTCTCTTGGATACTTGCGATAAAACTCTTGCTTGCAGATTTGGTAATAATTTGAGTGTAAAGTATGTTCTAGGTCTAGTTAGAGTGAATTTGATCGGTTCTTAGAGTTAATAAGAAGAGGGCATTCAATTACAAAAAAATGGAAGAACAAAAATTGCAATCTAGTGGGGACTGGCTAAAGAAATATAAGATAGCTGTCAGTAATATTTGGTTTAATGATTAGCGTATGTTTATGTGTGGGGGGAATAGCAAATGATTGTCATGAAATTAATTAAGTGATAAAAAAACACAAACAAAATTGAACTAAATTTTAGCAAGAACTAAATGTAGAAATAGTTGAACAAAAGTTTATGTTTGATTGGTTAAAGTATAGAACAAAACTTATTACAGTAAAATGTACATTAACCTGTATGGTTCAGTAATATACTCATATTCTTTAGATACATCAAGAATTCGGAAAAAGAAATAATAGAATTTTAGTCGAGCTAACATCGTAGCGGAATTTAGCGGAGAAGGCAAGTTCAATGGAGCTAAATTAAAAACTTCTCTTACGTTTTTTTTCTTTTTCAAGGAGGATTATTTCCTTCAACCAATTGTTATTGTGATTATTATTCTACTTATTTGTGAATGGCGAGGTCCAACACATTAGCCACTTTTTTCATCTCGGACATTAGTTGACGTAATCGCAGATTACTGTTCTTTCTCTAAACTATCTATAAAACTGGTACTGCATGGGTATGAAATGTTTTTGAGGTTAGAACTAATTTATTTTTTACTCTCTACCAACCCCACCAATTCATTGTTCAGTCATTCTCTTCTTGTGTCCATTGTTTGTTATTTGTTGTTGTTGCTACCAGACAGAAGGCGGTGTTTTAATCTCCGCGGTTGTTCGCACCCAACAAACATACCCCACCACCAAATCAATCTTCTTTTGGTTATAATAGCTGCTAGCCTAATTCACACGACCTGCCACAAAAATGGTGCACCTTCGGATTCCAAAAAAAAGTGGACCACGAAAAAACTACGAAAAAAAGAGTAAAACTTAATTATTTCCCCTAAAATACTTAAAATCATAAAATATAAAGTAAACCATCAATTCCGGGGGGTCAAATTACCCCAGCATCACCTGAATTCATGACCTGACACTGTGTTTAAGGTGTGTTTGTATACATTTAATTCTTCAAAAAAAAGTCCATACTTAAACTTTTTTTTTCTCCTTTTTTGTATGTAAAAAGCCGCATGCCTTCTTTTATATGGAATTTGATGGTGACCGGTTTTTATGGAATCCGGTAGAGCGCCAAAAGCGTTTGTGGGTAGTCCAATACGTTTGCAAGAAGTGTTCGGATTTAAGTGTATGCTTTGATAATTGATGAGGTATTTTTCTTGTACATTGTTGCTGTTGTTTTATTGATGCAAATATCGTACATCTTATAAAATAAGACAGTAAAAGTTGTGAATGTGACCAGACCTACACCCCAAACGCAACAAGTGATGAATATTTGTTGTATAGAGTGACTTCTTCAAATATATTTTCTCCTGTTTTTCTTAGAAATTGCCTTTAACTAAGTTTATCAGTAAGGTTCTAGCATCGGACTATAAACAAACTAAAAAGGTTTGGCTGAAATAAAAAAGGCTTGGCGTGTTTCCATTAAATCCAGGATAGACAGCACCATATCTTACATACCCTACAACAGGTACAGTATTAAGTACAAACTAAATTAGCGATCAATGCAATGTTGTGCGCTATATGCACCAAGGATCTGATTTAAATCCTTTGGCATTTCTGTTACTTGAATCAATTTATATTTTGTTTTGTAGCTTATTCAACTATACAAGTATCGTAAACACTTTTATGTTGTGGGATCAGATTTATGAAGACCCAGAAACTACTAATTTTTGTAAATGGCTCATAAATACTTGCAAACTAACATCATCAGTCAACACAATAGCACCTCCACCAGCACCTCCACCACCAATAAAGTCATTGGTATTGTAAGTCACACTTGGATTCAATTTACTGTACAAGAATCTTGCTTGTGATCCACCTTCTTCGGTGTCAATAAATCTTGGCAACGGATATCTATCGTGCAATAACTCTGCTGCCTCCTTTTTAGGGAATTCCAATAATTCCTTGAAATTACTGTACTCTGGCAAATCTTGGTAATTTGCCTTACGCCATTGAGAAATGGTCTTACCGTGGAAAATTAAGATGTGGAAGAATGTGTCCAATAACAAGATTCTATCATCCTTAATGGAAACACTGTCCAACAAGACTGCTTCTGGTTCCCCATCTAATGTAAAAGATGTCAATGTAGGTTGAATCATAATCAATGAGTTATTGGTGTCTTCCACTAACAACACGTGACGGTAAAAGGCGGTTTCATCAGGAGAATTGTTGAACACTTGCAAGAATTGTGATCTTCTCAAATAATAAATGAATTGAGGATATAATTGGAATTGAGGTCCCAATCTGAATGATTCTTGTTGGTCTTTTCTATAATCAGCAAACTTTTGGCATAATCTGATCAACATTCTGTCAACCCAACGTAACACATCGGCTCCATCATCCTGTTCAGCTTTGAATAATGTAATTCTTGCCATCAACACAGCAGCGGCCTCTTGATCAAAAGAGTTGGTCAAAGTTTGTTCATCACTGGTCAAGAAATTCGATACAGTAGTGACTCTGACTCTGTAAGTACCACTCGAGTGTTGGTAATGGGTTATGAATTGAATATAGCTTTGAGCATTTGGTGGTAATTGTTGATTGTTGACAACATCAAAGAATACAGCGTAAGTATGTCTTGGTGACGTTGAACACAACCTGTAACTTGAACTACCTCCCAACCCTAATTCATTCTCCAGAACATTGGCTGATTTAACTTGTAATGACGATGCATTACCAATCAACCCACTGATTTTCAATTCTTTGGAAGTTCTGACTTCCAAATTACCATTGAATCCCATCAAAAGGTACCCTTCGTCATCCTTGTTGAACAATCTCAAGAACGATCTTTTGAAAATAGAAGTGGTGAAGGCATCTGTCAACAACAAGGTCCCACCAGTTAAATTACATAAATTCTTCATTTCCAACATACCAATTTGATCGTAACAACCAGCAAAGATATCTACTGTGTGACAATTCTTGACTGCCTTGGCAGCTATATTTTCATAGAGTTTAGTAGCTTTTTTGAAATGTTTAGCATTGTCCTTATCAATATCGGAATGTGATCTGATTGGTTCTTTTAATTGATTTCCAACAATCATTCCGGGGTTTAATGTACATGGACCAGCAGCAAATAACATAACTCTGGCACCAAACCCTGGATAAGTCAACCCCAACAAATTGACAGCAATGTTCAAGGCACTTCCAGTACTTCTCAAAGGTCTAGCACCATTGGCAACTGCCCAAGGATCTTTGCTCAAATTCTCCAAAATACTGGTTAACTGAAACTCAACATCCTCTAAAGGCAAAAAAAATCTTGTCAAAGAATTAGCAAGTTGTGGGTTCATTTGTCCTGGTTGCTGTTGTTGTTGTTGCATCAATTGGGTAGAAATTGGACGATTCAACATCTCGGATATTTGTTTATCGGTGTATTCCTTATCACCTCTGAAAATATAACTCTTGTTGATTTTATCACTACCTAAATCATGAACTTGAATCATAGTACCAAATGTAATCAACCCAATTAAAGCATTAGGAGGCAAATAATTAAAACTAACAATAATGTCTTCAATCAAAGCTTGTAAATTATCTTCATCCTGACACAAATCAATAACAAAAGTGAAAATAGGTGGGTTTTGAACTGGTCTAGCGGTAATATATTCAATTGTGAAAGAAGTACTTTGTAATTCAAGGGGCAAATTCTCTGGATTCAATCCATGATAATGAGCTGGTAAAGGGTTTCTATATTGACACAAGGGACAACGCCAAAACCCATTAGGATCAACCGCACAATATGGATTAAGAATCAGTTTACATGATTGATTCGAACAATAAATAGGATCATAAGCAGCAATTGGCAAATCTTCACGTTGCTTCAATGGTGTATACAAGGCACCAGTGGGAACAACAACCTTTCCTGCTTCCACTTTAGTGGATGGAAATGCATTCCATGCAAATCTAATACCATTGATATCTTCAGCTTCCTCAAAATCCATTATTGAATATTGTTAGTGAATTTGTTTGGTCGGATTATGGTGATATGAAAAATGATTACAAGATTGTAAATATTTATGGTGGGTTTTTTTATTATTATTATTATTCTGTTTTTTTTTTCTACTCTGTTTTGTTTGTTCGTTTTTCTCGTTTTTGTTTCGTTGGCATTTTTCAAAAATTATTTTGTTGTCGTTTTAGCTTTTTTTTTTTCCTACTGAATATGGTCGTGTATTTCATACTTTATAGATCGTGTTGCAAATCAATTATAAATTGCTAGACTATGTAGTTTTGACTATGTAGTTTTGATTTTGCTAATTCACATAGATGACTAAATATCAAGTATTATATATATATAGATAAGTATATAGCCAATATCATTTCACTGATAGGTATATTTACATCCAACTTTAAAATAAAAAAAAACTGAATTAAAGAAAATAAAAACTTACTCCAGCAAGAGCTTATCACAACATAATAACAAATCGATCAACCCCTCCTCTTTGGTCTTTTTGGAAATACAATTACTTCCTTCCTTTCAACTCCTCAACTTCTTTCAATAAAGCAGTGATATATTTCGAGGCTAATTCAACTGTTGTTGCCTTTGAAGGAATACTTACTTCATCGTGATAACTCTGGGGAATCAATCTTCCCAATTCTTGTACTGCATTATTCATTCTATTTCTTCTTCCTTGTTCTGCTAACTTATGGGAAGCCTTTTTTGTTGCTGGCTTTTCAGATCTTTTACCACTGGAGTTGGTACCATTATTTGCTAGCATTTTTGGTGATGTTGAGGCAGAAGTGGAAGATGATTCATCGGAGCTTGAAGATACTGAATTCCTGTTTTTTGAATAGCTTGGTTTACGTGATAGTTTGCCATTGTTAGCACCTGCTTTTTTGGCCAGCTTTTTATCAGCAACTGTTCCGGCTCCACCTTCAGCTAGTTTACCCATAGTGAACCCCATTAATGGAGCTCCGGTTATTTCAACCGGTTTACCATTTGGAGGTAACATTGGATTACTGTCATCTTGTTGTTGTCCTTGTGGTGCTAGTGGTGGTTCTACTGATGTTTCCATTGGTTCACTTTTCACAGTTATCGTAGATTCCGGTAACTTTTCAAACTGATTTGTAAAAGAAAAGTCCTGCTTTTGAGAATTCTTGCCATTTTTTGTAATTGGTGACTTGTATGGTTTACCACTACCATTGACCGTGGTAGCATTGCTTGTATGACCTTGCAAAATTGGCGTTCCATGAGGAGTTCTACGTTTGTATTGTTTGTTCTCATCTTTACTAGGAGCATATGCTGAACTAGTTGATCTTCTTCTATCGTCAGTTTCCTTGTGATTTTTCTTCCCACCTTTAGATTTTATTGTAGATGGCTCGGCATTCAATGCAGGCGACGTCAATGGTTCGAAAGAAATCTGTACAGCAGGTTGAGGGGAGAATGAGCTACTATGCAGATTGTTGTGACCACCACTATTATTACCATTTTCCTTATCAGCCTTGCCATTTGTATCTAAAGGGGCAACGACGGGCGAAACTAAGGGGGTAAAGACAGCATCGGGTCTTACGTGCTGTGAGGGTGCTGAAACGGATGAACCAGTATTTTTGCCGGCGACAAAAACACTATTGCTTGAACTCTGTCGATGATAGTAATGATGTGGATTATATGATTGATCGTTTTGTCCAGGTAGCACTGGCGATGAAAGTTCACTTAAAGGGTCTTGTTGTCTCTGTTGTTGCTGTTGTTGTTGTTGTAACTGTTTCAATTTATCAACTGCTAATAAACTTGGAGTCTGGTCAGCAGGCAATTGCGGCGGAAATGCAGAGGATATGTGATTTGGATCAGTATCAAAATTCAACTCTTCAGGAATAATAAAACCTATTGTGTCTAACCCGAGATCAAAAGATTGAGGGTTGGTTGTTGATGAAAGGAGTGGTGGTTGTGGGGCCATGCCCAAGGCACCAGAAGAAGTTGGGGTGTCATTTGCAGATGGTGCTTCAGAGTCTATATGTGAGCGTGAATGAGAATGTTGATGTTGGTATGGCTGTTGACTATGTTGTTGTAGGTTGTTCAAATGTGGGGATATGTGCTGATGTGGCTGTTGGGATGCTTGTTGTAAATTAGGATTATGATTATGGAATGATATTGGTCCCGGAGTATTGCCTGCAGACTGGTTAGTGTGTTGTTGGTTGTCATACATTTCCATATGTTGTAAGAACACCTGATCACTGTCTGCAAAAGCAGTGGGAGTATTAGAAACAATATGTGGCGTGTTTTGTTGAGACGACGATGGTAGTTGAATATTACCTGACGGGGTTGAATGATTGGAGCCACCATCTATATGAAATAGTTGGTGGTGTTGAGTCTGTAATGGGAGTTGCGGATCTTGATTAGATATGTGACTCTGTGATTGAGGAGCCAACTCATTGTAGTAAGAAGGAGACTTTCCTGGTGTTGTCCCGCTTGGTGAAAATATAGGGTTCCAAACTTGCTGGTCCATTTAATATGATTTTGCTGAAATCAATGTCAAAAGATGTTGGTTCAACCTAGACTGTTTATCTTTAAGCGTTTTCTATATCTGGCTGTTTTTCTTCTTTTTAGTTGGAAAGAAAAAGAGCGCAGTTATTAACTATTTTAGTATCTGTGACCTAACACGCTTTGTTGTTGTTGTTGTTGTTTCAATATGATGGGTTATATTAAACAAAAAAATAATAGAAATCCTTCTTTTACTTAAAATAAATATACTTAAATCTCTTGTGCAGATTTTGTTTCTTTCAACTTTGACTTCGGTTGGTATTCTTTTTTTTTTTGGTTTTCAGTTCTTTTCGTTTTTTTGTTTTTTTTTTTCCCTTTTGTCCTTTTAGTAAAAAAAATTAATTTTTATTCATTGTTTTGCTTTTTTGGTAAAGGGGGAGACAAAATAGAAATTAAAGAGAAAGAGATTTGTGTGCTTTGATTTACAATATTTTCTTACTTTAACTGGTCAATTTGATATTTTGATTTAATTAACATGATGTAATTTCACTTTACTTGATGCAGAGGATGATCTCGGGGAGATGTACCAGTCTTAACATTGATCAAAACTCTTCATCTTTAAAGATTTAGCCGTAATTTAATTTTTCATTTCTCTATTGTTTGTCCAATGATGTTTCACAAAAGTATTCAATCAAGACATCAGTATCATGAGTACATGGCTGATTGCAATATTAGTTTACACTACTATGTGAACTACATTCGTTATTGAAGAAATAAATATAATACTAAGAGTGGAGAATAGTATTATACTTTACTTGGAAATGAAATTAAAAAATATGTATTAATAGTTAGTTGCAATAAGACGTGCCAAAATGCAAATTCTCACATACTTGGTTATACGGAAGTGACGCAAAGTAAGGGGGGAGGCAACAAGCCACGTGGGCCTGGTTTTATCACCAGTCAAAAATATTAATAACCACAAAGCTGAGACTTCGAATCTTTCTTTTTTTCTTTTGGTATTGATAGATGTCCGGGTATAATCTCGGCTGGACTCGGCACAATTCAACTTTGATGTTCCCTGTTTAGGTATATAATACGGCACAATAACAACAGCTGAAATCGTATTGGTAACAAATACTATTGACTGCATAGATTAAACTATTGGTAAGCAGTTGGTCTATGGGTTAGGGTATTTGGATATACATAAATTGACTCTGGATGATCTTTTTCCTCCGTCTCTCATTTTAGCCACTAGATAATTAACTGGTGTGCCATTCATAATTGTATGCAGCTCCATTATCCTTCAACTATGTCTTGTAAGCAGACCAAAGGTGCACGGGCAAACATTCTACGAGCAAGAAATAGTGTTTCATTACATTTTGAGACGTTTGATTTAAGTATTTGGTTATCCAACGGTTAATATTTGTGTTCCGATTATAATTATAGGAAACTATGCTTCTTTTTCTATTGAATCTGGGAGAGCATTTTCTGGCGAATAGTTTAAGCGGTAATATCGCAAGGGATGTAATATAAGCATTGATACAGTCATACTATATATAGTCTACACAACTTCGATAAATCCGAAATTCTTTGGCTTAATATAAATTATCTATATGTACTATTCCAAACATAAATTATGTATTATTATCATTATAGATCAAAACAAAACAAGGAAAGAAAAAAAAACCAAAGCTATTTACATATTCCATAACCTTTACCCAAAGGTTTCTAAGTTCTTTTTTTATTCTTTCTTCTTGCTTACCTTTATTACTTTGTCAAGCTTTATATTTTTTTGAACTCTTTTTTTGGTTGTTTGTTTATTATATTACGCTGTTGGCATTGGGTCATTGAGTATATCTTTTATCTCACTAGATTTACTTGACTTCTTGATCACAGTATTACTCATTGTTTTAGCCTTGTTTATGGGTTCGCCTTTAACAACCTTCTCCATTTCCTCTTTAGTCAAAGTCTCATACTCCAACAAACCTTCTGCCAATCGTTTCAATTCTAGTCTTTTATCATATAACAATTTTCTAGTTCTTTTTTCACTATCCAACAAATAATCTCTAACTTCATTATCGGCCATATTTCTAATTTGTGGTGACCAACTTTCCCAGTCATCACTTAATCTAACAGGTCCAATTTTATCACTCATACCATACGATGTGACCATGGCTCTGGCAACACTTGTTGCATTCGACAAATCAGAGGCACATCCAGATGTAACGTTTTCCTTGCCATTGATCATTTCTTCAGCAATTTTACCTCCCATACAAACATCCAATCTAGCAAAACATTCCTGTTTACTCATGTCCACTTTATCCATTTCTGGCAATTGGAAAGTAATGCCTAATGCACGTCCTCTAGGTAAGATTGTAGCCTTATACAATGGTGTGGCACCCTTAGAAAACATGGCCATAATTGCATGACCAGCTTCATGGTATGCAGTATTGATTCTGCTCTCTTCAGTTATGACCATCTTTTTCTTAGCTGCACCCATCAAAATCTTGTCCTTGGCCCATTCAAAATGATTCATGTCAACAGCTGGTGCAGATAGTTGTGATGCATGCACTGCAGCTTGATTTACCAAGTTCATTAATTCAGCACCAGACAATCCAGGGGTACCTCTAGCTATAATGGAAGGATCAACATCATCGGCTGTTTCAACATTCTGCATATGGTGTTTTAAAATATCTATTCTACCTCTAACATCAGGTAAATCAACAATAACTTCCTTATCAAATCTCCCTGGTCTGGTTAATGCCTTATCCAAAGATTCTGGGAAGTTAGTTGCACCAATAATAATAATACCCTCAGTTTGACTGAATCCATCCAATTCAACTAACAATTGATTCAATGTTTGCTTAGCATATGCTTGATCTTTAGGATTTCTTTTACCCCCAATGGCATCCAATTCATCAATAAATATGATAGCTGGTGCTTTGTCACGTGCTTGACTGAACAATTCTCTAATTCTCTTAGCACCAACTCCGACATATAATTCATCAAACTCAGATCCTGACATGAAAAAAAATGGTACTCCTGCTTCACCAGCAGTAGCTCTGGCCAACAATGTCTTACCTGTACCTGGAGGACCAGTTAATAAAACTCCTTTTGGTAATTTACCTCCTAATCCAGTGAACTTGGAAGGGTCTTTCAAAAAATCAACAATTTCTTCTAATTCGGCTCTTGCTTCATCACAACCTTGGACATCTTTAAATCTAACTGTACTTTGCGAAACATCAACTGATTTATCACTAGTTTCACTATTTCTGAAAATAGTTCCATTTTCCACTAAATAATTAAATGCATTAGTGGCCCCATAGGTTAACAAGGCAATAGGGATCAACCATTTTAGCCATTTTGATAAAATCGTCAACAATGATTCACTAACAACAACATGAACTGGTTCTTGTCTCGAGCCAAACCCATATGGTAATCCAACACCTATATTCCCCCCGTTGGTTTGATATTGTGTCTGGTGTTGTTGTTGTTGTCTAGCTACTTCGGCTGCTTTGGCAGTTTGTCCAACTTTATTCAATGCATCGATGTACAACTGTACACATTCTGGGGATGAGGCTATACCTGGGGTTTCAAACCTCTGAACCAAAATGTGTGGATAATTATAAGCCAATAATGTTTTGTAGAATTCTAACTGTGCTTGAGGGTTATTTAATTCATTGTTTGCTATCTGTTCTTGTTGTTGTAACAAGTTTATCGTTGAGTGTGATGCAAATCTTCTAGAATTTGCCACGGGATTTGAACCTTGTCTTGATCTGAGATAATGTTGGTTTGTTGATCGTAATATTTGGGTAGACAAGCTTCTTATACTGCTTTGACTGTATATAATACCCCTGGATATGGGTGCTATCTTGCTCAAAGAATTCATTGGTCGTGATATGAATTTAGTATTGTTGGTAAAACAAGCTAAAAAAGAAAAAAGAGCAGTTTTTCGGCTTGGTTGTCACTCTTTTTTTTTTTGTTGAGTGGTGATATTTGCGCATGTCAAGTTGTGAGACGTTAAAGGTAGTGTGGAGATGCCAAGAGGAAACCTCAACGATTATGGTGACAAGTAAAACGACTGTCAATGTATTACTTGGACTATATACAATGTATTAGGTTGTCTAGTAGATTGGTATTTTTATGAGAGTATATCTTTATACAAGTGTAACAGCAAAAGTATATACAAACCTATATTGACACCTATATCCAGAAATGATTAAAGTCACGTGATGTGGTTCTCCCAACAAGTTTTAAATCGTTCCCAAAAAACACCCATTTTGCACTGACCGTAGCTGTCGACTCAAATTATAAACCAGTTTACTGGAAAATCCTAAATTTGAACTGACCGTAGTCGTTGCCTTCAAGTTTTCAGTAAGCCACTCACAGACCCTTGCCAGAAACTTGCCGTAGTTGTGGCCAGCTGGCTTTAAAAACTATCTTGGTGCTAAAGAATGGTACAAGCGTTGGCAACCGGCACAACCGTATCCCAGGATAGGATAAAACCTTCCCAGCGGTGGCTCTTGTAGCTCCACTTTGCACCTAGCACCCTGCTTAGGAGAGATTCGCTGCACTATGAGAAGAGTTTCGAATCCGTGGATCTCCAACTACATCTTCCTCGGACCTACTTCTTCTTCTCGAAAGCACCATTCATAGCATCGTGTCTCCTATCCCCCGAAATATCGTCTCCTATACGAATATATACACTATATGTATGCCACAAAAAGAACCTACATAGTCATAAATGCTGCCAACTTGTTAGTTCTAGATAGTAAATGCAACAGCACAACAGATGATGGAACTATTAGTATCATTTATGATGATTGGATAGTTATTTGAGTTTTATCATTGTAATTGTGTTTGTGTAGCTTTTCGTTTGCGCCAAATGCATTTCTTCTTTTTTATCAATGTAATATCTGATAGCGCCGGACCGAGTTTTGAGGCTAGAGCAATGTCAATACTAATGCTCTCTCTTACTGGTATTGTATGAGTAGACAGTATTAGATTCTTTTTAGGGAAAATTGATTTGATATGGGAAAAAATTGTTAGCGGCAAATACATTAATTTAAGATGAGGGAATTTAACTAACGGCGACAGGGAAACATAAACTGGAAAAGTAGCAGACCAGACACGGAAACTTATTGCTATAAAGAAATCATAGAGCGGGTTGACTGATTTGAAGTTGTTTGATAAATGTGAAAGAAAAGGAAAAGAAAAAGTGACAACAAATTAAAAGAAAAAATTTGGATGCAAATAAACGATTCAGGTTATATATATAGTGAGAAAGAAATATCAACCACAAATAGTTTATTTAGGCGTGTTTTTTTCCTAGATAATTAGACAACACTATTAGTCGCTGAGTTATTTATGGTAGAGTATTTGTGTTTATAATGACAAGTCTCTATAATTTTGGTGATCTATGTTGTTGCGAAACATTTTCAAAATAGCCACAGTTCAAAAAGAAGCTAGAGCTAGCTAGATCTGTTGTTTACCAGATGCTGAGCGGAGATAAAATCAGCCAGCAGAGTATTTTTATCTCTCAGAACTGATGACTTTTTTTATGACAAATTTCTGACCAAATTTGTCCAAAAGTTGAATAATATCCCGTGACCTAAACAAACAAGCAAAGAAATTGTATCCAACTGCAATGCGAGCTGCCGTTGACAAACGGAATACTTTTAAAGGTAACTGTACCAAAGCTTGTTGGTGATACGATTGTCGTTTGTATACCTTCTTTACAAATCTATTGATTGAATTGACAAGGCTTTTGTGATTATCCACAAAATTGATACAATGAGCTTTTCTAAAGCATTAATATCAAGTCAAATAGTTACTTTGGCACCTTCTGTTTATTCATTCTTGTATAGCTACACCTACGTTATACAGGATAAATGAATGGTGTGGAATCTTGCACTACTGTTTTCTTTTTTTCCGAAGAGGGTCGCAGGTCTGCGCGTGTTTGTCTGGGCAATCAGAATCAAAACTCAAAACAAAACAAAAAAAAAAACAATTTGAAAAAGATCCTTAGTTAAAGCTTTTTTTGATACACCCATTCAATCAACTAATCATAATGATGCCACAGGTACTACCAAAAAAAAGATCGGAAAAATCAGATGAAAGAAGAATAAGTACCAGTAGTAGTACAAATAGTTCCAATAATCATAATCACACTCCTAATAGAGCAACACCCACCTCCAATAGGATTATGGCAAATAGAAAGGTACTGAACCGAATTATGTCAGCGAGACACGTCAGCAGGTCTATAGCAGAAGATGCAGACACTAGCAATTCATTTGACGATGGAATTGGCTTCAATGAGAATAAGCATACCATCATGTCTAATTTTGAAGAATGGATTAAAATGGCAACAGATAATAAAATCACGGTCAAGAATTCTTGGAATTTTGATTTGATAGATTATTTCCACGATTTGAATGTGATAAAAGATGGCGAGAGTATAAATTTCCAAAGGGCATCGGCTACTTTAGATGGGTGTGTAAAAATATATTCGAATAGAGTTGAATCAGCTGCCACCGAAACAGGTAAGTTGTTAAGTGGATTAAGTAAAAAAGATGATGGGCATCATGGTAACCAAGAAGCCGGCAATGGTGATGGTGATGAAAATGGAGAGAACGGTGACGATGATAGAGATGGCAATGACGAAGATTCTAGAAAGAAAAGGAAGTTTAATCGTATTGTTGAGTCGACACTAGTTGAGTTTGATGCTATAAAAGTGAAAAAACTAGAGCAAGAATTGGCTATTGATCCATTATTTAAAAAGGCACTAGCTGAGTTTGATGAAGGTGGCGCCAAAAGTCTATTGTTGAATACGTTAAACATAGATGTATCTGGAAGAGTGGTATTTGATGCAACATCAAACCCTATTCAAGAGACTGAAGATGCCAATCAAATAGAAACTGATTCCCAACAAGTACAGGAACTACAAACATCAGATACGAAACAGTCAGCCATATCATCATTAAAGCTGTTTTTGTTCAAGGATAATGAGAATTTTGACGACCTAACTCTTTGTCCTTCATTAGTCGAGTTCCAATCTGCATTAGCAGATGTCAATAAAGCTAAAAGTATCCTTAATGACTTTAACTCAAAGATTACTAATGCAGCACAAGAACCACTTGCTTTCAAAGAATCTGAAGAGAATAATGACTTTGATCTTGGGGACTTTAACGACTTTGGTGGTAATGACGACTTCAATGATGATATAAATACTCATGATAACAGTAGCCACAACGATCCTTATAATAACATTGATAATACAATCATGAAAGCCTTGTTTAATGATAAAACAGACAGCAGCATTTATTCGCGAACACAAAGCACAGCAATTATGGACCAGGACTTGATGGCATATTTCGATGACCGAATGAAATCAAATTGGCGTGGTCCTGATAATTGGAAAGTTGCTGCATTTAAAAAGGCTAATAATATTGACCAAAAGCAGTCTGATTCCTCAGTTAAACAAGAATCATCAGCTCAGACATCGACAGCAAGAAGAAAACCTGAGAATATCATTATAGATTTTTTCAATGATGACGATGATGTTGATGAAGATATTCTTTTTGAACCACCAAAGAGTTTAAACTCGATACTGAAGAAAGGTAATTTTAAACTGTCTGACTATATACTACCTGATGACATAAAATATAACTCAGCAAGACTAACCAATTTGTTTACAAAACCTCAAATTGCTATAATGCATTACGGAAATAAGAGATTACAAGGAATCGATGGACAGCTACTCACCGATCAAAACTATTTTGCAGAACAATATAGACAACACGAAGAAGAAGAAAGAGATAGACTTGCTAACTCATTTCATCAAGCTGAATGTGAAGATTTCGACAATGATTTTGGTGATAACAATGATTTTGGGGGAGTAGATTTCAATGATGCATTAGAAGCCGATGTACCAGAAGTAGCCACTTCTGAAACTCAGAGTGTTATGGGTAAGAGACGTCCAGAGTATGTCAATTTCTCAAGAGTTGCTAAACGAGTTGATGTGAAATTGTTGAAGGATAATTTATGGGTTGTCATGAAGAATCAATTAGCAGACCAAAAGGAAGATTCTCCAGATAAAGAAGAAGAAGAAGAAGAAGTAGCCGAAAAACAGACTACCATTGATTTCAAAAGTGTTGTTCAAAATGTTTTACGTACATACAGACCAGAGCAGGCAAAGGATTTATCAACTAGTTTTTGTTTTATTTGTGTGCTACATCTTGCCAACGAACATGGATTGGCTATTCAAAGTAATGAAGCTCATAATAATTTAACTATTATAGGCTCCTAAGAATTGATATTTATATATGTATACTATTGTACGTTTTATCTTCTTTTCCTGAACCCCTTTTTACCACCACGATTTACTCTATCTATTTCCCCCTGAGATATAACTAACCCGTTTCTAGTAGATCTACCAATACCATTAATTTTCAAACCTCTATCCCTAATTCTCTTATCAATTTTCTTACCGGTACCCAATCTATCACTAGATGAAGTCGAACCTCTTCCAGCATCCAAATCACGCAACTCTCCTTTTCTAACTTTGGATAATACTATTCCAGCATCTCTTGCGTCTTGTTCATATTTCTTTATTCTCTCGTCACGTTTTTTAATCATCCCCTTTCGCATAGCCATAGGCATTTTTTCTAATTTCTTGGGTAATCCTCCAGTTCTTGAATTTGTACTTGCCAACTCACGAATTCTCGAATCCAACGCTCTTCTACGTGCTTTACCCGTTGGATCGTCAAAATCAATCGTTTGCAAAGTCAAGTCTGCACCAGAATATTCTAATGTATTGGCCAAGATATGTGATTCCTTTAACAATCTTTGTAGTTTGAGGTCGTTGGCAAGGTTTTCCTCATCTTCCGCTTTAGACTTAGCAGATTGTTGTTTGGACTGTTGTTTGGCAGCGAGTTTTTCTTTTTTCGATATTTCTAACAACGTTGGAGCTCGTCCTGATTTTAATAGCTTTCGATCTTGTTTTGAAACAACTGGAAGTGGTGTATTAGAACTATCGTTGAGTTTAAACACTTTAGGTTTGGGGATATCATCCTGCTCTTCATCATCGCCTAAAAAGTCCATTTCCTCTTCATTAGAATCAGAATCGATTTCATCAAATTTCGAATCTTCTTCGTCTTCTCCCGATGATTGGTCTGGTGAATCTTGGCTTGAACCTTCGTCTTCATCTTCCAATTCTACTTGAGTCTTTGATTTGTCTTCAAATCCCATATCCTCAATAGACCCAAATTGGGCTTCAAAGTTTCTTCTTTGTATCTCCAATGCCTTTATATATTCATCATCTTCACTCATTATAGCCCAGTTTTGTAGCTTTCAGTTGATGCTCATCTCTTTATGATAATTGACTTTGTAGGGCTAATTTTTTTTTGGTTCCGCACACGCTTCTGATTGTTGGACTCGGTTTTATAACCACTTTCCATATCTAGTCCACGCGAGAGACACTTCATTAAAGATATACTCGAACCAATATTAGTATTAGCCTAATTCAGCCAAAGATGACCAAATTTAGGGGCTGCATTGATATCCATTCCGGACAAGTTAAGCAGATTGTGGGTGGGACATTAACTCAAGATGATTCAGCATCTTCTGAAACTTCATCAACTAAAGAAAACTTTGTCTCCACCAAACCTTCCTCCCACTACGCACAATTATATAAAGATTATAATGTGAAAGGATGTCATGTCATCAAATTGGGATCCAATCCAGCCAATGACGATGCTGCAAAATTAGCTCTTAGCACTTGGCCACACAATTTACAAGTAGGTGGTGGAATAAATCTCGACAATGCACAGTATTGGTTGGATCAAGGGGCATCACACGTAATTTTAACTAGTTGGTTGTTTACTAAAAATGAACAAGATAAGATGGAACTCGATTTTGGGAAATTACGGGAAATAAATAAATTAATTGGCAAAGAAAAACTAATTGTCGATTTAAGTTGCCGAACAGTAATTGAAAATGGTAAAACAAACTGGTATGTCGCAATGAATAAATGGCAAACAATAACAGACACTATTCTTTCAGCCGAGTTTTTATTAAAAGTCAGTGCCTACTGCGATGAGTTTTTAATTCATGCAGCAGACGTGGAAGGGCTCTGTAAAGGTATCGACGAAAAACTTGTGGAAAACTTGGGTGAATGGTGCCCAGTCGGATTTGAAGAAAAAATAGTGTATGCCGGAGGTGCCAAACTGATCAACGATTTAGATACTGTTGCTAAGCTAAGCAAAGGGAAAGTCGATTTAACTTACGGAAGCTCGTTAGATATTTTTAGTGGAAAATTGGTTAATTTTACTGACTTGGTGGAGTGGAATAAAGCCAACAGCAAGACGAACTAGAGTACGAGATATAGACTTCTATTGACAAAACTTGTAATTTATTTATACTACAGATAATCTTTTATAACATTAACCCCATTGAGCACCACCGAAACCACTGTCACCATATGGTGTTCTACCACCAGGAGTTTGACCTCCATCAGCACCACCATATTCTGTTCTGCCATACTCAGTTCTACCATAACTAGTGAACCCACCAGCTGCAGCTTCATTAACTTCAACATCTTCCTTATTTAATTCAATTGAAATAGCTGCCAATTTTGTTTGCAAAGTTTCTATAGACTTGATAATCACTTCATTTGGAGGCAAGTTACCAACAGTTTCCACATCAAAATAGTAAGTCGATGGTTTTGCTTTATAATCAAAAGGTGCCTCTGGATCAGGTGCTTCTTCCCAGTCACAGTTTTTCGATTTTGGCCATTCTGCCTCGGCGTCAACTTCATACCAATAGTCGGTATGTTTTAGTTTATTCCAAGGATCATATTCAAACCCTATAGCCGCAGTCGGAGACCATTTGGCGTGCTCTTTGGCTATTCCTTTCTTAGCAATACACGTAAGTGATAATTCTTGATGCTTTCTTAATTTACAAATCAATGGACCTCTTGCTTGGGGATCTCTGATGACTGGATCACCCAATTTTGAGCCGTTATGAGACATCTTTTGCAAATCTGAAGCATAAACATTCATGGTGGACTCGGTAGCACAATTTGCTATTAATTGTAATGTCACAGAACATTTAGAACAGTAGTTGTCACACGTACAATCTCGTGAGTAAGTCAAGTTATCGATTCCTTCACTAACTAAAGGAATCAATCCTAATCTATGAGACAAGAATTCATCCGCCAATACCGACGTGTTAACATCTATTTCAACCAAATCTATTGCTAGTGTTGGCACTTCGGCTATAATGGTTCTTCTCATTGAGTTTGCCACAGCCAAGTCGACATTCTTCAATATAAAATTGACATGGTCTTTTTCCGCTTCCCTAATAGTGACCGATGGCCCTTCATGACTATCTATTTCCATAGTGTACTGTCTATATTTGTGCAATATTCGGATTGAAAGGTAGTACGGTTGGATGTACCTGTTACTTGTACAATGATTTGTTGATTGTTTTTTTGAGCCTTCTGTTTTTTTTTTTCATTTTTTTTTTTCTTCTAACAGAGCTCGTTTTTCTGACCCATTTTTATTCATGTTGTGTGTGTGCTAAGAAAACATCTCCATTTATTATACTATTCGATATCAATCACACACACACAATGTCTTTACCAATTCCTGATTTAAGGTTTGAACAATCATTCATCAGCCAGTTAAATAAGTATGCGGGCAACAAACAACCAGACCAAAAAAAACTACAACCATTGAGTAGTAAGAAATATAACCATATTGCCACTTTAACTGATGATGATTTGAAGTTATTGAATGAAGAACTAGACATTGAAGAAGAGGAAGAAATAGATAACTACACTGATAAACCACAGCCCAAACCACTTGCTCCTATAACCCCTTCGATAGTCATTTACGCTATAATAAAGGATCAAATGCTTATGCCTTTATTACAAGGATTCTTATGGACAGGAGTGCTACTTTGTGTACGTCCACTTTTAAAATTGGTAGTTAGAAACGGTCAATACGCCGGACATTGGGTGTCTAACTTGTTGGGACTAAATAGATTGGCGACATCTCGCTCTTCATTACATTCCAGAAGAAGTTTCAGTTAGAAAGTCTACCAAATAAATCCCAATCTATTATCTTTTACCTCTTTGTTGTATTTGTTAGGAAATCTAAAATGGAATTTGTCATACTACAGACATGTAGAAACTAGGACAATTAACAACATAGATTACGTAGCTGGCTAAACGGTGGAGAAATTAACATGAAATAGTAACCAGGAGAACAAGGTAGTGCGCAAACGACAAGAAAGCAAAGATATGTATTTCAAAATTTCAAAGAGCGCCGCAGCTAAACAACAACAACAACAGAAACTCGATTTCCTAATTAGCCGGATTAGATTTTCTTTCTTTAAAAAAATAAAGAGATATTTCCCCTTGGCTCTATTGCTTCATTTTTTTTTTTTAATTTTTATATTCATTTTTCTTTTTCTTTAATCACTTGCTTCTTTTTCTCTTTGAAGTTGATTAAACCATTGACATCACGCTTGATTGTATAAATAGTCGAGATGTTTTCTAGGAGAAAGACAAGAAGTGTTCATGACACGGCCTATACAGGTGTTAGTGGAACTGCCCCGAACAACCATCAACCCAATTCTGGAGCTTTAGCTGCTGCTTTAACCATTGGTAATGCCATGAAACAACAACAACCTGCACAAGCAGCAAAAAAGAATTCTAGTATAGCACGCTCTCAATCGTTCCAAGTTGCACCTCCAGCTGCAAATATATCTGAATCTGGTGGGAGTCTTTTGAAAAGAGGGTCAAGGTCAAGCATGCAATCGAAAGACAAGGCAGGAGCACTTGGACAGCCACCAAGAAGGTTTTCTGCAAATTCACGCAGCTCCTCTGCCTCGGCTGGCGGTTCATTCAATTCGCAAACTCAACACACACATGTCTATGATATCGACGATAGCTTCAACGATTCTTATTTGGATGAAATCACAGAAGAGACAAACCAGACATATTTGAACAATAAAGCTAGGATGAATGACTTAAGATTGCCAAAACAAAATGAAGCCACGGGTAATTCAAATGTAATAGCTAACACCCCGGTAAAAATGGTTAAAAAATACATACCAACACCAACAGGTATCAAGGTTATCGAGGTTCCAGAGCTGCAATTTCAGAAAGAAGTTGCCAGAAGCAATTCAATGAGGTCAAACTCACTTTTGTCTAGATCTGGTTCGTTAAGAAATGTCTCCTTGACCAAGAAAAGTTACAATAACGTTCCTAGAGCTGCTTCGTTAACAGGCACTTCAAGACGTAATGGATCATCAAGCGCCAAGAATCCAAATCGGTCAGTTAGTTCACCTTTGAAGTCAATGCATGAAGAAGTTGTTTTGGAAGAATCTTTGGGAAAAAATGATGAACTAGAAGAGCAACATTCAAAGTACCAAGCATTGGAAAAGGAAATAGAGGAAGAAAAAAGATTGGCAGCACAAATTGAAGCAAAGCGTAAAGAATATGAGAGATTGAAACTGGAAAGATTGAAGAACGAGGAGAGATTAAAGGAGTTAGAGAAGGAGGTCAGCTTTTCTGATGATGTCACTGAAGCAACTGTATTACATACCCCTAATGAAGACAATATTCCTCTTAACCAGGAATCAACAACCCATGTGCGTGACTCATTCGTGGATGTTCCACTGCCTAGTAAATTTCCAACTGAAACTGTTACGGAAGAAGAAGAAGATGAAGAGGAAGTTCCAATAACAAAAGTGCCACCAGTTGTGGATGAGTTAGATGAGAAGAAGTTGAAAGACGAAGATGATGAAGAAGAGGATGTCCCTATTGCTAGTGTTCCTCCTGTAGTTGATGAATTAGACGATAAGCTTTTGAAAGAAGAACTGGTTCCTACTGCTGTAGATGGTTCAGAGAATAAATTCTTAGAGACTGATAAAGCTGGTTTTGCAGACACTGGCGTCACAACTGATGAAGCAGATGGTGCATCGCCAAATGGAAGAAGCCAGTCACTTTCAGAAGCTACTGATAATTTGAAACATCAAATACTTGGTACTCAACCTGAAGATTCTGTTTTGGTTTCGGTTCCAACTTTCCAAGTTCAAGAACAATCAAATACTGATGGAAGAATTGCCAAACCATTTTTGTCTACACTTGACGATGAAAAATCGACTGATGATTTCAATCAAGCCGGCCATTTGAACTCATCTTTTGCTGAAAGGTCTTCTGTATCTGATGATGAAAAAGATTTCCAGACTTTGGATCCAAGTGTTGCGACAGAGCTTGGTGTGATCAACCAATATCAAAATCTAGAGTCGTCGGAATTGTTGCAACAAGACAATGCTTCGGCTATTACAATTGAAGAAATTGATGACTCTGATGAGGAACAAGAACGAAGCAACCTAGCCAGTCAATTGCGTCCCCAGTTTAGCAATAAACCGGAAATTATTGAACCCACAGTTGCTAGCGAAGAGAATACAGAGAAATCAAATCCAGATCATGATAATAGCAAAATAGAAAGTGAAGATACATTACTAGCACCGGGTGCTTCATCGAACGTTAGTTCTAAATCGTCACTTTTTTCAAACGATTCACAAAAGAAACCAATCAAATCTGCATTAAAGAGTGCATCTTCATTCACTGCACCAACTCAACAACAACAACAGCTGCAGCAACCAGCAGCTAAAGGAAATGCGGCCCAACAAGCGTACCTTTCTTTGACAACTGCAGAAAATACACGTTTGAACTCCAAGTTGTCCAATTCGAACCTTAACAATAACCCTGATTTCGCTTTAACTAAAGCTGGAAATGGTAGTGCTATTAGTGGTGGCGGTAATGCATTTGGCGGTGCTTATCCACTGTTTGGTAACCTCGCATCAGCTAACAAGCCAACTAAGAGATTATCTCAACAAACATTGAGAAAACCTCCACCACAAACTCAAAGAGGTGGTGCCAGACCACATTCAATGCAACACATCGAAAAGCAGTCTGGAATGAGCAATCGTTCTTTGCGTCCTAATTCAGCTGTACAACCAATTCCATCTCACCCAGCATTGCAACCTGGCTATCAGTCACCTTCTAAATTGAAAGCTGAAGCTCTATATGCCAAGGCTCAAGCCAGACCACATTCTGAATTTAAACCGTCATTAGCAAAGAAGTCGTCGTTTTCTCGAGAAATAGAATCTAATGGGCACAACAACCATGGTGTTACCCCTAGATCTCAAGGAAGAAGAATTGGCGATCGACCTGCTAGAACGACATTGAGAGATCCAATTGCACCAACAGCAACTCAAAGTCATGCATCAAAACCATTTACCCCTGAGACTACAGCAGCATCCAAACCAGTCAAGTCTCATACACAACAAAAATTACAATCACAATCACAATCACAATCACAATTGCTGAATCATCAACAAGCAAAGCCGGTCCAACAATATCAACTGCCAAAGACATTCAAATCTAGGTTTAATGATTCCGATGATGAAGGTGTTGATTCATTGCCAACAAGAAATTTTACTTCACGCTTTAATGATTCTGATGAAGATATTTCGACACCTCGATCATCTGCTCCTTCTCCTGCTGTTGCCAGTTTAAGAAGAGATACAGAACCAAAAGATTCATCACCTAAAAAGGAAAAGAAATTTAAGAAATTGAGAAAATTATTTGGATCTTCAAAGGACTAATGATATGATGTGGTGATTTGGGATTTTCTTTCAAATACTGTTTGGTTGGTTAAAACAATGTGTTAGTAATATTTATCTTTCCCCTTTCTTTTTTTTTAAATAATTTCAACTTATTGAGTATAGAAATCTCTGATTAATTATCAATGGCAAGCTGTTTAAGAAAGAAATAAAATGCACCACTATTTTTGGTATATACATATATTTAATATAATAATGATGAAATATACAATTAATAAAGTATATATATATAAGATATGTATGGTATGTATAAATTATCATCTAATAACTCCAACTTCCAACTCTTTCTCTTCCTCTCAATAAAATAAAAAATTAACATACAGCTACTTTTTATTGCTCAAACTCAATTAAATTCTCAGTATGATTACCGTTAGCACCATCCTTGTGTATATGGTTTCTAGCTTCCAGTTCTGCTCTGTGAAATCTCTCAAGAGTATTAGCAGCTGCAACTTCACTCTTAATTGGGTCAACGAGGGATTGTGCCTCTGCACCAAGCAACAAGTCTTTATCTTGTTCATCAATTGAAATCATACCAAAATCATCATCTCGTTCATCATCTTCATCACCAGCACCAGTTTTGCTAGTACTCTTATTTGATTTAACCAGGGCACTGCTTGAACCACCAGGATTTGAAGCACGTGAATCCATACGCAATCTAACTTTATTGGCAACTTTCCTTCCATCAGCCAACAACCCATCAAACATATCACGCAAATTACGCATTGGGTTGAAACTCGAGTCTAATGGTCTATTGAGGTGAGTTGCTTCTCTTAAGGTATGGCTGAATAATAATTCATAAGTTTCATCAGCTAGTATAACCATTCTAAAAGTTGGTAGATTCAAATACACTGGTGTATTTGGATTTAATGCCGCATTGTGAGAAAGTTTTTCATCAATTGCCAAATCTTTAATTAACAATTCTTGATCTTCTGGTTGAGCATACTCAAATGCACGTTGAATAAATGTACTTGCAGCTCGTAAATACCGTTCAATCTGTTGTTGTTCAATTTTCTCACGATTAACTTCAACATGTTGTGGCAAATCAATGGTTAATCCATCACCATTGGCAACTTGATTTTTGAACACCTCTTCTGCTACTTCATTTTCAACTGCTAATCTAGTAATTTCATCTAACAAATAACCCTCTTTCCATGGACTTGTTATGTACAATAAATCCTCGGATATTTGTAGTATAGCTTCACTATTTAATTTTCCATTATGGTTAGTGTCGTACAATTCAAAATAATTCGACATAGATGCCATTAAATCTGGGTCTACTAACGAATTTAACCCAACAACCAAATCTGAAAAAGTCAAGACACCTTGCTGTTCACTATCCCAATTATTGTATAAACGACGCAAAAAATGCCTTTCATTAGTCTCATCTTTAGGATCAACAAATTGTACCCAGTCACATATTTCCGACATAAATTTCAAAAATGCTTTAAAATCCATATAGCTGGATCCTGATCCTTTAGTTATATTGGAAACTTCTACTTGGGAATAAAACCTGTCGTACAATATATCTAAAGTGTCTGGTGGGATATTGCTGGTTCGTGGCAAATTTCTAATTTCCGTTCTTTTCACAAATGTTGAAATATTTTGATAAATCGAATCCCGGTGTTTATTACGATGAGTATTGATCATATCTTCGTTAACTGTGGAAAACTCTTTAAATGCAGTAACTAAGAGTTCTTGAAATTTTGTGACACTTCTATATTTGGGGTTGGGAGAATTAGGGTGAGCAGACTGGTCTAAAGTATGAAAATAATCTTTAATTATAGATATGAATGTTCCATCATCTTCAGTCTGCAAAAGTTCTTCTCCATTTTGCTTTAAAATAGCCAATGCAACTTGAAATAAGGTTTTTGGTCCTTGCATGAAAAATATATCAAGGATTCGGAATGCAAAAACTAATGGCATTGAAGACAAGTATAATGATAAAAACCACGGTAATGAAACAACTGATAATTGAATATCATTTTTGGTGATATGTTCCCAAAGCATAGGCATGGTATTCTGAACCAAAGATTCAAATACTTTTTGGTCCAATAAAGTTCCATACATGGTTTTTGAATAATACCCAGGTACTATTCTGTCACATAAAACATTCAACGCCCAAAATGCTTGTTCTTCAGACATGTATATAAGTAATGCTGCCACCACTATATTCATAGCTTGACAATAATCAACATCAGGATTTTTCCAAGAATAGGCTGTCAATACTCTTCTTAACCTCTCAATTCCCTCAGGTGATTGATATGCAGCATACTCGGGTAATGATCTATTCAAATCTTTTTCAATCTCTTCAATAGCAAACGATTTCTTGTCTTTATGTTCTTCTAATAGTTGAATATATTCACCCTGGTGTTCTAATCGTAAATACATCGACCCACAAGTCAATTCCCATATTTCTCCTCTTAATCTATTTGGTAATCCTACTCGAATAAGTTTATAAAATAAAGGTTTTCTAACCAAAGATAAATTTCGTCCATCGGTTTGAAATAAATCAAACCACATTTTCAATTTTGTTTTATCTTTGGATTCCTTGGGGTTACCTGGGAATTTAAAGACCAATCCTAATCCACCTGCTGGCATATGTTCAACCTTTTCACTTGACACTTTGTTTTTAGATAACAAGTATTCTGAGTAACAAGTCTGAATAAATGGTTGTAATTTCCCAACGTTTGATAAATTCTTTCTCAAACTAATAGTCAAATTTTGAGCAAATCTTTCACTCTCAGATCTAATGCCTACCAAATACAACGTTATTGTCAATTTACTATATGTAGTAATGCTTAGTGCAAACCCATAATCAGTGGATACCAATCTTTCGACTTTTTTAATTGTTGATAAATGTATAGTAAATGAACAACTCTTTCTATCATAAGCATCTCTGAAAATTAAAAAATGTGGTGTCAAATATAGTCTTCCCTGTGAAAATGGATCATTGTTGTTTTTATAACTATCGTGAGAATATGCTGAAACAATGTTGATTTCGGCCGCTGATTCATAAATAACAACTTCGTTATCGGGTAAATTGTACTGTTGACAGAACAACTGATCTTTGGTCAACACCATTTGGTTCTTGTTGTTAGTGGATAGTACTTGATTCAAAGTATTAAGAGCCTTGTCTTTAAGTGAATCAAAAAATGCCATGATGAGGATGTTGGTTGTGTTGGTGGAGGTGATGGTAGTGGTTCAAATGACTAAAAAAAAATGTATATATGGATATATGTAATTGAGAAGATGAAAGAACAATTGTGAAAGTTCTAAAGAGAAAGAAAGAAAGATGATGAATGAAATTATAAATCAATAGATAGAATACTTGGAATAATTAAAGATGTTGATGTCTAAAGAAAGGATCTCAATCTAAGATTTATTTTGTATGGTAGTTTTCGACTCTTTTTTTTTTTCTCTTTGTTTTGTTTAAAATTTTTGATTTTGGTTTGGGTGAATTATTATTTTGATTCACTTTAATTTGACCCCCTTATAATATTTAACAAATTGCACACTCACACACTCGCGTACACACTTACTCACACACACAAAAAAGACAATATTAAAGAATAGAGGGGATTCGTTTGACAACTATTGGTGGGAATTAAATGGGAATAATAACAGGAAACAACATTCACTTGAAAAGTTAGATATATACAGTAACAGTTGTAGTAGGTATGGTGGGAAACTGTTTATGTGGGTAGTGGTAATTGTGGTTGTAAATCGCAAAATAAAAAAAAGGAATACAGACAACAAAAAATGAATAAGAACCCTTTCAGTATTGAAATCTCCTTATTTCTTTTTAATGAAATGATTTAAAGTCTTTTTAATCTAATGATTCAAAGTCTTTTAAAAATTCAAGATGTTGAATGATGATATTAATAAATTCGGTGTAGTTCCAATTTCAATTTGTATTCTTTAGTTACACGTAACAGTTTTTGTTATTTTGGTATTATATAGAAGTAAAGTGACAATTTATTGGTTGTCTCTTTCTCAAAATTTTTGTTTTGTTTTTTTTGTTTTGTTTTAGAAATTTTTTTGTTTCGGCTGATTTTGCATTTTCGTTTCGTTTGCCGTACTACTACTACTACGCGGGCGCGAAATGGTTTTAAATTTTAAGGTGGGGGGCGACAGACAAGTAACAAAAAAATAAAACATCGTATTAAATAGTAAACACAAAAACAGTTCCACGTCAAATTATAACACAATTCAAATAATATTACAATACTTGATATTAATACATAAGATATATACACACTTCAATAATTAATACAATTACTTCTCCTCTATACCAGCACCTTCATCAGAACCATCAACATCATCCAAATACTTTTCAAAAGTAGAATTATTATTATTTAAACTTTGACGTGAAAGAACTCGACCAATACTTGACATTCTGGAACCAGATTTATGACTAGTCCTTGGTTTTCGATGTACTTCATGATCAACTGTGGAACTGTCTCGTTCTCGTCCATGTTGCTGTAAATCATCCAACGTCATATATTTGGAATAATTTGATATCTGTTTCAACGGTTCACTGGTTTTTGTCTTTTTCTTTGCTTTGAACTTGTTACCTAATATCTTACCACTATGCTGTAAAATGACCTTGATTACATCTTTCTTCAACCGATCTGTAAGTTCCTTAGCAGACCAGATTTTATTAACATATCTCAAAGTTGGGATATTTATAACCAAACGATGAACATCAAGTAAATGCAATGTACTGGGTGCTGAAAAACTTATAATCATTTGGAAATTAGCAATTTCAATATCAATCAACGATTTGAATTTCAAAGATCGAGCTATTATAACTTCCATTTCATCATCATTTTCTTCATGTTGTTGCTCTCTTTTCTTTTGCAAGGGGAGATGTAATTGTGGTCGGTTTAATTTGATGCCACTACCAAACGATATCTCATCTGAACTTAAAGCCGAACTATTTGAACTTCTAACACCAGAATTCAAAGATAATGACTGTTGTGGAGAACTAGTTGCTGAATCGGATGACGATTTTGGCAGTCTATTGCTTCTCTTTGACATAAGTCTCTTTAGTGGGTTTTTGCTGGACAAGACCGAATCGTTACTTGACACCTCAATATCACTAGTACTATCAGACATGCTGTTTTGTTGATTGTTAACATATATGTCATCAAACTCATCACCATCTTGCTCATCGGTATCTTCAGTATTTGCTTCTTTAGGGAACAAATAGCTTTCAAGTTTTTTAGCGGTAGCATATTCCAACTCCAACTGCAATCGTTGGGTCTCTAACTTGGCATTTTTGATTATAGGAATCCCACCAACAGCATTTAACACTGTCCAAGACATGGAGATTATGGGCTTTTCATTATGGCAACTGTCCAATTTCTTCTTCTCCTCGTTAATATCAGGACCCAATAATTGAGGATATTTGGCTCCTTCTTGCAAATTGAAACCTTGTACCATGCCAATCTCAAGAATGTTAACAGTAGACCCATCTCCAGCTTCATGCTTAATAAACCTAGTGCTAGCCAAGGCAAAATCAATAAATGGTTCCCTGTCATCGTCAAGCATATGCCAAATCACTTGATCAGCCAATATTTGAAGGCATTTACTAGTTAACTGTGATGTTGCTTTAATTCTGGTTTGCAATGCATTCATAATAAGAATCAATTCCAATTTCAGTCTTTCCATTTCCAATTCAAGAACATGCAAATATTTCTTTTGTTCCTCGTTTAAATCAGCACCTTTTTGATCAAAACTGAATAATAACTCTCGGTAATCTCGTATACCTTGTTGTAAGTTATGCACACGGACATCTAATCCTTCAAAATCAGATGCATCCGCCAAGTCCATTAACCGTTGCAAACGACCATTATAATTACTCTCTTTGTCATCGTTTGAAAGAAGTAACCCTGTTATGACATAATAAATACTCGAATATTGTGCAGAAGTTGCGTTAATGACATATTTGGAAAGGTAAACAACAAGTTCATTTCCTTGCTCCAATTTCTCTGAGCTAATAAACAACTGATTTGGGGACTTTTGTATTATGGCTATAGTATTTTTTTCAGAAACCAAATACTCGTGTGCCCATGAACCATCATAACATACTTCACATTCAAACCACGGTGGCCAGTTGTATTTATCGGACATGTATCCATTTTTGGCAAATTTCAGCTTGGCATTACTAACCACTTCATCTCTTTGTAAAACAAATAATTGCTCTTCTCTAAACAACACACCAGTTCTTCTTTCTATTCTAGCTGTCATCTCATTATTCTCCGACAAAATATTCACTCTATCTTTCATGTTAATATCAACTATCCGAAGCTCGAGATCTTTCGAACTAATCAAGACACAAGAATCTGGTGCTTTTCTGCTGATCATTTGGATCTGTGGGTGTATCAATTTAACGAGGTATTTATACTCAGGTTCTTCTCTTTCAGAATCTTTGACTTCATCTAAATCATCTTCAAAACTATCCACGATATTGTCGGCTTGTTTAAAAGACTTTTGAAACACCTTTTCTCTTGGCTGCAGGGTGGGTTCCCCTTCTTTTGCGTTTTCTTGCATAACTTTCTCAACTAAATCAACCGCATATTTGGTCATGTAGTAAATATGACTTTTCCTCTCGGCTATTCGTTTCATGTAACTGATAAAATATTTAGAAATATTGTCGTCCCATTTCAAAGTCAAGTTATGTAAGATGAATCGGTTGTGAAATTCGGCAATCGAAACAAATGCAGCTGCCTGCAGCATTTGATCCTGTGTTACGTGACTTGAATATGCAGATAACCCAGTGCTCGATCTCAGCAATGAACTTGAACCATCATCATCATCAGCAACATTATTTGCAGAAGACAGCGGCAAACCACCAAATTCATCATCACTGAATCCGTTATAGGCAGCACGAACAACTTCAACTTTTTCTTTCAACGTTGAAATCTCTTGCTCTGTCATTCGAATATCATGCTGGAACTCAGGACCATTTTGAATTTTAAATCGACGTAACATTTCCTCATTATGAGCTAACTCATCCTCCAAATTCTGAAGACGGTCTAGTAAAATTCGACTTTGTACTATAGCAGGTTTATCCAAATTCATAATACAATCATGAATTTTCTCACTACCAAATGGGAATGGGCCATCCTTTTGCAATGTAAATTCCCTATAATAACTGAACTTTGGTGTCGCGAAAAATGGCAATATCTTTGTTTTAGGGTATGGGGACAATGGTTCCCTAACTTCTAACTCAATGAAATCTTTTGGATCATACCACGAAAAATCACCATCACTTATCTCCACATTTTCAAGCCATCTCAGATATGATGAGCCACGATAATCCAGAGATTGTGAACCATCAGTTGATGAATCCAGTGAATCAGCATTCAAATACGTCATCAATTTACCAGTTACAGAAGTATCATTGAATAACGCATAAATAACTCTTGCGTCGGCATTTTCAATATTCACTTCAGCTTGATTCATTTTCAAATGTCTGATTTTTGTTTTGCGATTTAATTTCTTGTTTTCATGAGTGACATATTCTCTTCTTTGATGCAAGTCTATTTCACATACGTCAAATCTTCCTTTCAAACCAGTAAATGCAACTCTGCTATTTTTCTTTGGTACATCACTCGTCGAATGTCTGTACAAATGGGAAATCGTCACCGGGTTGAAGATTAATTGATACTTCATTGTAAACATGTGTGTTCCAAATTTTATCTTAGGTTTCTTGACCTGATCCATTTCAAATAATTTTCCTCTTTTGATAGGAGGTGGTGAGTAATGCAACAAAGTATCCCACCAGTAAAAAAAGTGATGGAATGACAAAGGAGTGAAATAAGCAGTATTAGCTGTCTCTCCAGTTTTTGCTCGAGATATCACAGAAAGTGACATATGAACATAGTCCGAACGATAACCCTCGTAAGAATCCGGATGGAATTCATTAGCTGGATTAGTGATCATAACTTCATAGTGTGGTTTGAAAGTTGACACTCTCAACTCTTCATCAGAGAATTTTTGAGTTGGATATTTGTTTCTTTCAAAAAGCATACCTAACACCCAACGTACTCGTTCTGAAGACGACAATTTGATAACATATTTATTAAACTTTTTCGATTCCAATTCAATATCAGGAACAGGGTCATCGAAATCATCGTAAAATAAACTCCACACATTCTTCTCTTCAATGGAGTAATTGGGAATGGCAAATATAAAATCATCACTTTCAAGTACCACCAAATCTTTACTATTAATAGTACCATCAATAACTAATTTGACGTTATTTTTCCAACAAAATACAAAGCCAGCATTCTTGCCAATAAGCTCGTGTGGGTTTCTCCCACTTTTCATATGAAGACACAATTCGTTGGCAATATTGAATTGATACCTACCATGAACAATAAGTGGAATTTTATCCCACCATCCAATGGGGCTGTCATCAATAGCAGGTTTGGTAAAATTTTCAAACGCCATTGCCATTGCCGAAAAAGCAGGCTGATAAGACTTACACCAACTAATGGTACAGGATCTATCGGTATTTAAATCACAATTGAAATCAGCTGCTACTTTAACAGGCGTTAATGTTCTCGGTATATTTACTGAGTAAAAATTATCGGCTCTACCATCATCAGGAACTGCAGGGGAAAATGGAACATATATATATCTCAATTCTTCCTTTCTACTAAACAATTTTTCATGAATGACCAAGTTGGTTTTAATATGGATCGTTGGTGATGATGGTGTGTTACTTCGTGGGAATGAAGCTACTGGTAGTGGATAATCTTTCAAAATCATATAAAACTTCCTGGCTTTGAGTTCAACATACATTGGACACAAAATGGAATAAGTCAACTTTGGTTGATGTTTAGCATAGTCATATAAAAATTTGTCAACATCTCCTAGCTTAAATTTATCCAATGTTAAGTCAACATCTCTAAATATAGCTCCAGTTAAAGGCTTGCCATGATCATACTCTACAATGTCATACTTTTCCTTCATAACTTCATTAATATCATGGGAACCCCAAATGTTTTCACCTCTTTCTTTCCATTTACGGCATTTGGTTTCTTCAAAAACTCTATATTTTCTGCACCACGACTTGCTGAAATTCTCAAATAACCTTTCTTTTGCTTCAGCAATTCTTTCCTCAGCTTCTTCTACAGTATATTTTGCATCTGCTGGTTCTATTTCATTCACTGGAGCTACTCCATTAACACTGGTCTTTGTTGGTTTCTTTCTATTCAAGAGTTTATTTTTTATCAATCCTGCCCCACTGGTAAATGAACATTCTGAGGATCCACTTCTAGGAGGACTGTCTGGTCTAGTAATGGAATCGCCAGCAACGTTTGGTGTCATCGTACTTGTAGTAGTCTTGGAAGCAATAGGCGCAGGGCTGGATATGGGTGCAGCAATATTTGACAATTCAATTTGATCTTCAATATTGCTTTCGACTCCATCTAGTATCTCTTGAGATTTTTTCTCAAATGCTTTCCATTTCCTAATACGTTCCTTTTGTTCGATTTTTCCTAGCTCAAATATCAATGCTAATTTATTTTCAAAAGGATCCGCACGTAGTTCCATTCCCAATACTGCAGTTTTGATATTGACATGAGGGAAAACAATTGCATTTTTTTGTGATGGATAGATGGTTTCGAATTCGTCAATTCCCCAATTAAAATATCTAAAATTCTGCAGCAATTGCTTTATTGCTTTGAAAAATGTTATGAAATTGTCAATAACAGTGTAAAATAAAAATCTGTTGGGGACACTAATTCTGATTGATCTGGTGGATATGCCAAAATATGCATCGTGTATCGACTTGGTGAAATCAATACTAAACTTAGGTTCTTTAATGATTAACAATCTGGCCCAGAATTTAGTGCTTGGATCAACAACGTATAATCGACAGTTTACTATATCTGCTGACTTCAAAACCAATGCATTCTTCAAGCGTGCTCTGTCGATTTCTATCATAACATCCACTTTCCGGGGTAATCGGATTACTAAAGCCACAGAATCAAGGTGAACATCAAGCTTCAACTTCTTTCTTGGTCCACGAATAATTTTAATTTGGTTCTTGGTACAACTGCTTTCTACAGTAGGTTTGAATCTTTCCAACATTGTCTTTGCATAGAAACAGCACCAGACAAGAAACATGTCCACTCGACCATCAACCTCTGGTATTGACAAAGTTAATCTGTCTGGATCCTTTTCATCCAGTTTCCCTGCATTGGATACAAGTATGTCCCGTACAGTTAAGACTGTTTTTATTTTCTTAGTATTAGACTCATCAAGTTCCGAAGGAGAGGCATCATTTAAGGGTATAGACTCTGCTGAGTTAATACTGGATAAATCACTTATTTCAGATTCACTAACTTGTACTTCAGTGACCTTATCAAAATCCTCAATGTACTCGGAGGCGTATTCACTCAATGTGAAGGCTTTTAAAAGGGCAACACTGGTTTCAAAATGCTTTCTTGCGAGTTTGTACGTGACAGAAAAATCAAAAACCTTGAAAGATATACCTCTTCTAAAGTCTTTTAAATCAATTTCTTTTCCTAATTTTTCATCATATAGCTTGTGACTTGGCAAACCCTCCTTACATACCATATCCATTACAATGCTAGAAATGTCAATCTTCACTGACGATATAAAGGATGGAAGAACTTCAAATAATTTTATAAACTCAGGATTGGCTGGTGTATCTGCTGCAGGAGCTCCAGATTTATTGTCCATTTGCTCACTCCATGGACATACATTATTAACGTCCATCTTTTTCCATTCTTCAAATTTCTTGTTGAAATAAATTCGTTGACGATTTTTAAACAGACGTACAATGTGAAAGATAAGATCATTAGCAGAGAGCAATTCGAGACTCTTGCTTGAAAGTTTGATTGACACGTTTTGTTGTAACATATTGTAGGTGGCTAAAAGATTGACTTTAGTAAAATGAAACTTATTACCCTGGCCCTCACATTTCACATTTTTCATCTTAAACAAAGTGTTCAAAGTGAACTTGTTTGATCCTTTATTGATATTTCTAGTAAATACTTTCAAAATCAACTCCAGGAGAGCCACAGTGATAATTGAATTGGATTTAGATAAGCGGTTAAACTTCCCAATTTCAGTTTTACCAAACTCTGGTAAATGAAGGTTAAGTTTTGTGTCCACCACAACAAGTTTACTAAAAACAGCCTTGAGCATTTTGGAGGCAATAGACATCTTGGTGAAAAATTCTTCCTTCTTTTGAACTCCAGTAGCTTTTCTCATAGTATTCATTCTCCTTTTCATCATTTTATCACGTAGTATATCCAAAACAATATCTTGTTGATCATAATAAATGTCAAACACTGGATTTGACATGGTCAAATTGAAATCAAAATTGATTGTTTCTGATGGATTCTTTTCATGGCGGAGTAATGATTGAGCTACCGTTAAGAATTGGATAGGACAAAGCTCATAAAAGAATGTTGCCGATGGTAATTCAAAACATTTGGTATCGATGTGGTAGAATTTGAATGATGTGAGATACCACATAAATTTAAGATTAGTCACGCCATTGTCTTTTTCGAGTTTTTCAAGTGTTAGCACAAAATTGGATAAATTAGTTCTCATTGATTTATGAGATAATGTCAAATCCTCTAATCTGATTTCGGTAGTTGAATAAACTGACATGAACTCTTTAATGAAATTCTTATACTTGGCAACATCAATTACTTTAGTGTTGGTCAAGTCGTCCTCAACATTACCAGCATCTTTCTTGGATTGAGACTTGACAAATAGATCTAATGGTACGTTCAATCTCCCAATAGACAATGAAGTTTTAAAATCTGACAAATAGATCGATACAGCATTGGATCTTGTTGTTCCACACGAAGTAACGGTTTGGCAGTTTACGTAGAACTCGATATTTCTAAACAAGTTTATCTTATTCAGTCGATCGATTTTGTCTTGGATGAGACCATTAAATAAAATCACTGTCACTCGCGTACTGTTGTCTTTATCCACATTGACATTGAATCTGGTGTAGTCAAGAAATATAGAATGATCTTGAAGAATCTTTTGGTGAGTTATGGCACAACGAAACACATGGATATTAATTCTATTGGCCACTCTTGTCTTTAATAAATATTCATAAAGTGAATTTGGTACTTTAAAATGTAATTTCTCAGAAAGGGAAATATTTTCAATGGCATTTTTGATCTTCAATTTCAGTGCCGATGATCCCGGTCCTGCTGTTTCTTTTATAGTTACTTGAACATCAACGATTTCTAGATTGACAAGTTTAAATCCTGAATCCTTGTTTGATTCAAATAAATTAAATCGTAAAGAAATTTTGCTGATATATATGGTTGATTTTCTGGTATTGATGGTAATACCTCTTAAAGAGAAAAACCCCACATATTTAATTGATACATTGGGTATCAAATTTATCAAAAAAAGCACAATTAGGTATATTGTGATGCTGATTGTTAAGATCCAATAAATATTAAACATTGTATTTCTAACTTTGAATTTGCCGTTATATATCAATTGTTATAGGAAAATGTTACAAATATGTGGAAATGTGACAAAGTAAAAATAAATAAATGAATAAAACTAATAATCCAACCCAATAAAAATCACAATTCAAACAGAAGAATATATTGATTGATTATAGGTTTTGATAGATAATAACATCAATAACTTTAAGTTGTAATTATAAAAAAATAAAAAAGAAAGGGAGTTTGGATTGCTTTTTCTATGAAAATATTTTCTAGCAAACTCTCTTCACAGAGATATAGAAGGTGTTGTAAATAATAATACTAATATTTTTTTTGTGTTACTACTAACTACTACTAACTACAACTTTAGTAATGTGTGTATAAATGAACAAATTTTTTCTACTATTTTTTTTCTTTTTAGTTCTTTAATATCCGGGTTAGAGATTCTCTATTGTTGTTTCTTTATTGTTTGTCGGGAAGAAGAAGATGAAGAAGAAGAAGAATTCTTTAGAGATAGAGGGTTGCGGGAATAACATCGGAATTTGTTTTTATCTCGGCCGCACAGTATCGGAATTAATTGCTTGAATGGCAAATTTCCGGAAAAACCGTCACCATACCGCTAATTGTTCTTAATATATGAGTATATTCATTATTTATTTATACCCTTTTCTTCAGACTGAAATGTTAATGTAGGTCATCTGTTCTGCCTAAATCAACTTCGTGTATAACGGGATACACATGGCCAAGCCGTTTCCAGCTAGGCTCAGATTGTCTGTTCATCACGTGATGTTATGGGCGAACAATATCAACTTAAGCCCTGGAAGACCAAATAATAGACTGGTATTGAATTGTGTATATACATGAAGAATGTATAATCAGGTATACAAAGATATCATTGGAGATTTCTTATCCTTTTTTGTATTCGAAAATCACTGAAAATTTGTATTCCTCGTAATATTTGTTGAAAATTAGTGTGAAATACGTGATAATAATCAGCAGACGTACATACAAATTAATGAACAATCAATTTTCTGCACTTTCTACTATTCACAGAGCCATACTATGGATTCTCTTAATTGAATCTTCTGATAGGTGTCTCAACAAACCAGTGCTTGTTTTGTTTGGTTCAAAAGACTATTCTTTGAAGTTTAAGTAGGCTGCTGTTGAAAAAAATAATCCACTTGACCCAATACTTGAGATTAATCAAACACAAAAAAAAATCTATGTACAGGGGATCTTTGAATCAAATTAATAATTTCCATTTGAGGGATATTAAGCTTTCAAGGAGTTGACAGTATTATTATAGACTCTCTAAATATAGTACAACACACAAAAAATATGAATACAAATCTATTCTCTTGCCACAATCGTTAGAGTCCCAGGAAAAATATGAAACAGGAAAAGAAATTTAAAATAGAAAAATATAATTAGAAACATATGATTCTATTGAAATCCAATTACGGTAAGAATTACAAATAGAGGAGAAGGAATATTGTTGTGTAGTAGTTTTAGGGAATACTCTATAGATTCAATTGTTACTCAACTGGGATATAAGTTTTTTTCTTTTTCTTTTTTTTACTAGCTTCCCTCAAGTAGACCTTGTTTACTATTGTTAACTTTTTTTTTTTCTTTCTTTCTTACCAAAGCCTTCTTAAAGGGTTCTTGAACAAAGCACCCAAATTTTATTTATAAGTCCAAAACCATGTAACCATAAATATTATTTATTCAAATACCAAGATCTCTTCCAAGCCTTTTGGTTATTTGACCCTGATCTTTTAAAATAATTCTTCTCATTCAAAAATTATCATTGTTGTTGCAACAAACCCAATCCCAAACCCAATCCCAAAGCTGAAGAAATGAAAAATAAAAAATTTGTTGTAATTTTTTTCCGTTTTGGGAAAGTCAAAATTTCCCTACCAATTTGGGAAACTTACGCAAAGTACTAAATGTTTTTAAAGTACATGAAATTTTTGCAATCAATTATTTCTCTTCAATAGTTGGACCTGTAATGTTCTCCAATATTTCTTAACGATTAACAATCTCCATACACAAAAGTATATTATTAATTAACAAATTACCTAACTTGGTTATATAATTTGACTTTGAGGTGGGGGAGAAGGCAGTCCCTCAAGCTCATTGGCACGTTTGTTTCATAACTTTTTACAATTCTTGGGATTCTTCTTCTTCTTCTTCTTCTTTTTCAATCAAATATAAATATAATTCAGATCCTGCCCCCTTTGTCAATTTCAAATAATCTTTTTTTCCCTTTTTTTTTATTTTTCTTCTTTATCATAACCAACAAACTCCCAACCCCTTTGTTTTCCCTTAATATCTATTAACCATTCGCTATGAAGTTAGATTTCGCCACTGCCACCTTAGTTTTAGCTGCTATCTCATCCGTCGCTGCTGCTCCAGCTGCTGACGCTCAAGTTAAAGTCACTCAATTGACTGTTAGAGAATCAAATCTTGTCAACAGTGCCTTAGCAAACTTACAACACTACAATGCTAAGAGAGATCTTATGTCCCAAGAAGAAATCATTAAAAGAGAAAATCAAATTGTCACTGATGTCTTGACTGCCATTAAAAACACCAATTTGTCTCCAGGTATTATTAAATATCTCATTACTGATCCAACATTGTCCAAAATTTCCGTAGATGTCATTGTTGGTGCTATTAAGAATGGTACCATTAACTTGACTACCTTGTTGAAATCATTGAATGATTCTGGTTTAGCCGTTGATCTTATTAAGGATTTGATTAACGATTGTGCATTCTACGCTTACATTTATAAAGCCATTTTAGACAAACTTACCAGTTTGCCAAACCTCATTGGTAATGCTTTAGGTCTTAATGCCAACACAGTGTCCAGTAAAATGGCTTCTGCCAAGAGAGAAATTATGGTTGAAAGTGCTCCAGAACCAATTTACGCTAGAGATGGTCAAGATGTTCTTACTTCTTTAATGGAATCATTGAAATCTTCTGGTTTAGCCAATCAAGTTGTCGAAGCTTTGGTTATTGATGATCAATTTTACAAATGGGGTGGTGACTTGATTAAAGAATTGATTGATGAAAAAGCCATCACTCTTGGTCAACTTATTGATGCCTTGGCTGATTCTGGTTTGATTCCATCCCTTTTCCAAGCTTTCTTAAACTTTGGCACTTTGAAATCTGTCATTGTTACTGCTTTGGCTGCTGCATTTGGTAAATGTCAAAATGCTACTCCAACTTCATCTTTGAAGACTACTCCAACTGGTACTGCTACCGTTTCAATCCCAACAGCTACTGGTACAAGTGGTCCAGTTACCTGTAAAAAGAAGAAGAGAAGAAACTACTAAGCTGACTATATTAATTAAAAATTCATAACTTTTTTCCGTTTTTAAGAGGATGTGAGTTCAGTTAATTATTGGTTTTATTTTACTTTTACTTTTACTTTTCATTTTTTTTATTTTTCATCGTTGGTTCTATCATTTTCAAATTGATTCTATTTTATTATTATTATTATTATTTTTGTTTCGGTAAAAGACAAGGGGAAGTAATTAAATTGATTACCCCTTTTTTTTGATTAAAGGAAGAGGGAAAACTGGTTTATTTTTTATTCTTATGACAAATTGATTTGGTTTATGGTCAATTCTCATACTCATTATTTTTCATTTTATTATTACAATAT
>OKKB01000161.1_pt1 | contig 37859 bp, 22 predicted proteins | sample 1613931 | NCBI WGS metagenome assembly OKKB01 (sample SAMN04436893, study PRJEB24849) | human gut metagenome | biome: human gut; feature: NICU; material: stool | host: Homo sapiens | place: USA: Saint Louis, MO | collected 2012-02-08
ATAATAATAGTAATAATAATAAACAATGATAAGCGTATTATGTCTAGTTATGTAATAAATAGCTATTGAATTGTTTAAAGAATGGAACTTAATTTGAACGTGGCTTTTTACACCAACTACTTATATATCAATATGGGTTCCCCCACGTTAACAATTTCATCAAGGTTTAACTTTAAGTCAAACGCTTTAGATAATATAATTTTGAAGATTTTTTGCACGTTAATAGAATGGCTAGTTGAACAAAATATGACTGGAGCTTTCATCGCACTTCCGAATTTCTTTGCTTGTTGTGTAATCTCTATTTGATCTTGAAATGATAAATCAATAAACTGATCATACTTCGTCCCCACTAAAAAGGGAATTGCCGTCTTATTGAATCCTCTCACCTGTCTGTACCATTCCTTTATTGAATTTAGCGTAGACTTTCTTGTTAGATCAAACATGAATAATATTGCCACTGCATCATTTGAGACCAATGGTAGCATATTGATAAACTCCTTTTGTCCTCCTAAATCCCATATCGAGAACGTTATAGTTGTGTTTCTAATTTGTATCTTTTTATCCATAAAGTTAACCCCTAATGTTTGAATATAGTCTTCGTCAAATGAACCTTCCACATACTTCACCATTAGTGATGTCTTGCCAATCTGGGAATCCCCAATTAAACCAATTTTTAAGGCGACTCTAATAAATGAGTTAGTACAAGAAATAATGAAATAAAAATGGCATTCCTCCAGAATGAAGGGGTGATAAATTACATACTGGTTATTCTGATCCTGTTGATTATCTTCTTCCATATTATGATCTCAATTGTGACGGACGTGTGGTTGTTAAGTCAGTAGATGATTTGTTGTTGTCGTTTGATTTTGTTACAGCGTAACCAGTGCGTTTTGTTTGTTTCCACATCATACACTTCACTGAAACTAAATAAGTTTGTTTACATTTTGAGACTTCAGGTACGACCCAGGGTTGCGACAAAGTTTAGGTAGTTTGTCGTCTGAATGTCGCAACAAAATAGGGCTGTAGCCCTAGTCATGTGATGTGAATTAACAGAACAAGAAGAACTGCTGGTGCGCAAAAAGATTATGTGTATTTTATGTGCGTTGTTATCCTGCACACTAAAATTGAGCAGTGTACACACACACATCTTGGGCTGTATTTTTATTCTTGTTTTTCTGGTGTTCTCTCACTGTTAAGCTCTAAGTGAATTTGTGTGTGCTGTAATAGTGTGTGTGTTCCAAGTCCCAGCTCTCACAGATACTCACGCACGCCCATACTACTGAAAATTTCCTGACTTTCTGTATCTAAAAATTTTTTACTAGGAATTTTTTTCTTTTACGTTTTTCACTTGTTTCATATAATCACCAACTCAAGTACAACATGGCTGTCGGTAAAAACAAGAGATTGTCCAAAGGAAAGAAAGGATTAAAAAAGAAAGTCGTTGACCCATTCACCAGAAAAGATTGGTTTGACATCAAAGCTCCAACCACTTTTGAAAACAGAAATGTTGGTAAAACTTTGATCAACAGATCTACCGGTTTAAAGAATGCCGCTGATGGCTTGAAAGGTAGAGTTTTCGAAGTTTGTTTGGCCGACTTACAAGGTTCCGAAGACCACTCTTACAGAAAAATCAAATTGAGAGTTGATGAAGTCCAAGGTAAAAACTTGTTGACCAACTTCCATGGTTTGGATTTCACTTCTGACAAATTAAGATCATTGGTCAGAAAATGGCAATCATTAGTTGAAGCTAATGTCACTGTTAAAACTTCCGACGATTACGTTTTGAGAGTTTTTGCCATTGCTTTCACCAAAAGACAACCAAACCAAATCAAGAAAACTACTTACGCTCAATCCTCTAAATTGAGAGAAGTCAGAAAGAAGATGATTGAAATTATGCAAAGAGAAGTTTCCAACTGTACTTTAGCTCAATTAACTTCCAAATTGATTCCAGAAGTCATTGGCCGTGAAATTGAAAAATCCACCCAAACCATTTTCCCATTACAAAATGTCCACATCAGAAAAGTCAAATTGTTGAAACAACCAAAATTCGACTTGGGTTCATTATTGGCTTTGCACGGTGAAGGTTCAACCGAAGAAAAAGGTAAGAAAGTTTCTTCTGGTTTCAAAGATGTTGTTTTAGAATCTGTTTAAGGATAATGATAACTGAAGAGAAGAATTAGTTTTTTCAAGTGTATAATATAGTTTCTCTCTATTACCTTTTCCAATAATAGCATTTTAAGTTTTCTATTTTATTTTGTATAAAAAACATAATGAAAAATACCTATAAGTAATATAAATGAGTGTGGGATTAAGTGAATACGAGATGTTGTAGTGATAATAGGGGAAACTCTTTGGCGAAACTACAAGAGAGAGTGATGTGTTAATAATGAACGAAGAAATATGTGATTTTTGTATGAAATTTGCAATTATTCTGATTGAATTTGGGTACTTGACATTGAATCCAGAACGACTATACAAATGTGCTACTTTGTCAAAATATCCTTTTTGAGAATCGGCATATTTATGGCCCTGAATATCGACTACCACATTCCTTTTACAACACTACGTAACCTTTTGAGAAAGTACAAGTGAAAGAAGTATAGAATTCAGTGTTTAGTTTAACGTAAGTATTACTGTGGAATGCTTTCTTCGCGACACAAGCAACTTGTACCTGCACCCTTCACACAATTTATTTCCTAAAACTACTCCAATGCGAAAACAATAGTGCTAAATATGATGATGAGAGAATTCTTAACGAACGGAGTAGGAATGTACATACTATCACTAGTTTCCAAATAACAAAAATAAAAAAAAAAATAACATGGAACTTGTATTGCTAAATAAATTACTAGATTTTATAAGCAATAAAAAGAATTTGAAAAGGATGCTTCATCACAACTAATAGTTTAGTTTCTTTACTTCTCCCCTGTTTACTGGGTTATTTTATTTAGATTATGCTAATATAATTTTTTAATACAAGAATTTTTATTTTTTTAATTTATGTTGCTGATTGCCCCTAAAATTTCAAATTCCTGAAATTCCCTGAGTGACTTGAACCCAGACACACATTCACTCACTCACACAAACAAATACACAAAATTAGAGAACCTGAATTTCAGATTCTCAAATTCCAAAACAGCAAAGTTGTTGTTTTTTTTTCCGTTTCATTTCGTTTTATTATTCGAATCTATCTATTAATTCTATTCTCTTTATCAATATAACCAATTGGATGGTTAATTATTAACTAAGTCTTTATCAATGAGTAATAGTCGAGTATGTAATTCGGTTGCAAAATAAAGTTTTGAACAAGGGGTAGCCTATTAGCACACCATTGTTTTTGATAAGCATTGATGAGATATGTCAACTATGGCTATTGCTATAGTCGAGCAATTCAATTGAAATCAACTCTTTGCTCAATTCTATTTGTTTCGTCAACATTTATAAGTTATACTAACTGTTTACATAGTCTGAGGAACAAAAGAAGAACAAGCCAAGAGAGGGCGAGTCTGGTTCAATCGCCAACAAAGGTGATATTGACGACTTTAACAAAAAAGTTAATTCTGATATAAACAACAAAACCACTGATGTCAATGGATCCACAAATAAACCAAAACCACCCACACAGGCACCACCAGAAGCTCCTAAGAAGAAAGTCAGTATTAGGGACAACACTACATTTTCTTGGAAAAACATTGGTGGTTGGGATGTTGAAGACAATAGTGATAAAAAGGCATTATTGAAAAATACCAAAAAGGTCGAAGGATATATTATTGATCATTTCTATGGTGACTGGTATTGGAATTGTGCTCTTATCATTGGTACTTGTTTCTTTTCCTGGTTTTTTGCTAGACTTGGAGGTGGTATTTTATCACTTGGATTGGTGTTATTGTTTACTAATTCAGTTTATCGCTCGGAGATGAGAAGATTCAACCGTAACATCAGAGATGATTTGACTAGAGTAAAAGCTGACAATCGTTTGGTAAACGAATTGGAAACTATGGAATGGATGAACTCTTTTTTGGACAAATTTTGGGTTATTTATATGCCGGCTTTGTCTGAAACTGTTATGTTTCAAGCTAACGAAATATTGAAGGATCAGGCACCAGGTTTTGGTATTGATGCTTTATCGTTGGACGAGTTCACCTTGGGGTCCAAAGCTCCAAGAGTTGATTCTATTAAGTCATACAGTAAGACTGGCCAGGATTTGATTGAAATGGATTGGGCTTTTTCATTTGCTCCCAATGATACTGATGATATGACCAAAAACGAAATCAAAAGAAAAATTGACCCAAAGGTTGCTCTTGGTGTGACTGTTGGTAAAGCCTTTGTTTCGAAAACTTTGCCTATTTTAGTGGAAGATATGTCGTTCACTGGTAGAATGAAAGTAAGAATGAGACTTTCCGCAAACTTCCCACATGTCAAGATGGTTTCTGTCCAGTTTTTAGAAGCCCCAGAAATTGATTATGCCTTAAAACCAGTCGGTGGTGACACCTTCGGTATTGATATCATGTCGTTTATTCCTGGTTTGTCCAAGTTTGTGAACACTATCATTCACGCTACTTTGAGACCAATGTTTTACGCACCCAACTGGTTTGACGTTGACGTAGAAGAGATTATGGCTGCACAATCCAATGATTCCATTGGTGTTGTCGAAGTTACCGTTAAACGCTGCAGAAAATTGAAAACTGGTAATCCGACAAAACCAAAGAGTCTTAACCCATACGTTCAAATCAAAGTTACCAACAATGGGAAAATCGATGAAAGAACAAAAACTAAGAAATTGGTCAATGACCCAGTATTTATGGAGACAAAAACCATTTTAGTTAACCTGTTGGAAGGGAATTTCTTGAATTTTAACGTATACAATCTTATTGAAGATAAAATGGACGACCAGTTGATTGGGAATTGTGAATTTGGTTTGGGTGAATTGTTGCAAGAAGAAACCATTCAAGGCATCACAAAGAATATCATGGAAGGTGGGAAAGTTGTTGGTAAGATCGAATTGGATATCAAGTATTTCCCAACTATACAACCAACGATTTTGGAAGACGGTTCAAAAGAAGTCATTACAGATAATGAAGTTGGTATCATGAAATTAACTTTACACGAAGCTAGGGATTTGGATATTTCCAAGTCAGTTATTGGTTTATTGAACCCATATGCCGAAATTTACGTCAACAACGAAAAGGCTAAAACTTGTCGTAGATTAAGACAAACTAACGAGCCTGGCTGGAATGAGTCGTTTGAAAGTTTGATTAAACAACAATCTGAAACATCTATTCAAGTGTTGGTGAGAGATTCTGTCAATTCTGATATTGTTGCCAATTTGGAGGTTAATTTACAAGATGTTATTTTTGAATCGCAAAGAGGACAGCATTGGTTTACTTGTCCACCAATTTCTAAGAATGGCCCTGCTCCAAAAATTAGACTTACTACAAGCTGGAAACCATTGGCCATCGATGAGGCCACAAGCGAAAAAGTTGTTCGTAATGCTCCAATTGGTGGTATGAGATTACATTTGAGAGGGGCTAAAGGTCTCAAGAATTTGGAATCTGTTGGATATGTTGACCCATACGTTAGGGTAATGTTGAATGGTAAGTTAAGAGCCAAGACCGTTACATTTGCAGAAACTGTCAATCCTCAATGGAACAGTGTTTATTTTTTACCAGTTGCCAATGAACATCAACATTACTTGCTTCAAATTATGGATGCTGAACCTGAAGGAAAAGATAGATCATTAGGTACTGCTGCAATTAATGTTGCCGACATTTTGAGAAAAAATGAAGAAGGATATTATTTGGGATATGACGGATCCGATGAAATCATCGAACAGCCCGTATTATTTAATACTAAGGAAGCTGGTTCTATTTTCTACTCTGTCTCATTCTTTCCTGCTATTCCAACTTACTCTTTGTCTCAATTGCACAACTTCGAAACCTACCAAAAAGAGTTGAAGGAACAAGAAGAAAGAGAAAAGGAAAGATATGCTAGAGACGAAAAGATGTTCAAGGAAAATCCCGATGAATTTGAATGGATTGAAATTGAAAACGAGCAGATGAAAGTACCACCAAAAGTTGAATTGAAGTTACAAGATGCTATCAAGTACAGGGCTGGTAATATGATTGTTCATTTGAAAGGTGGCCAATTTGAAAAGCCAGATGTTTATGTTCATACTTTGTTTGATGAACATGCATACCCTTCGGGTATATCCCCTATATCTGAAGGTAAAAAATTGACCACAGCCTCTGTGGGTGAGACATTTATTCGTGATTTACCAAATTCTAATTTGATTTTCAGGGTTGCCAAAGTCGCTGAAGTTACTAAATCTAGTGAAGTTATTGTTGAAAAAATGTACAACACACTTGACATTTATGAAAAATCTTTTGAAAAACCAATCAAGTTGAATCTTGGCAACCGTAACACCATTGAAGTCCAATTGGAATTTATTCCTTCTACTGTCAAATTGGCACCATTGGATACTATTTTGGATGTTGGTAAAATTAAATTGGAGATTATTGGTGGTGAGAATTTGAGGTCGGTCGATTCAAATGGTAAGTCAGATCCATTGTGTACTGTGAATCTTGATGGTGTTGAAATTTACAAGACCGACAAGAAGAGAAAGACCTTAGATCCTATTTGGAATGAATCGGTTGAATTCCCAATGATATCCAGATCCAGACAAGTTTTATTGGTTGAAGTATATGATTGGGATTATACTCATGATGACGAGTTATTGGGTGTCGCAAATATAGATTTGTCTAATATTCCTGCCTTAACCACAACGCCTTTCTCGGTTGATTTAGATACTCAGGGTAAAGTCAATTTGAGAGCAACATTCTTCCCAGAGTACATAAGACCACCTTTGGATGCGAAATCAGCAATTCCAATTGATCTTGGTGCAGTTTCTGATGTTGGTATGAAAGCTGTCGGAGGAGCAGCCAGCTTGGCTACTGGTGCAGTTGGAGGTGGTATTGGGGCTGCAAGTGACCAGTTGAATAAAGGTGCTGGGTTCCTTAAGAGTTTCAAAAGCAAAAGAGGCAGAAATAGTAAAGATAAGAACAATAATGATGACTCGTCTTCGTTAGCACCAAGTGCTATAAGTCAATCTAAGAGTTCAGTGTCAGACGATGGTGGACATAATTTGAAACCAGATATTCCTGAAGAGGAAAAGGAATTGAGAGAAGAACAAGGTGAAGAAATTGAGAGTATACAAGCTGCTCCAAATATTCGTGAACAAGATTTACCTAAACCACAGCAACCATTTGTTCCTCACGGTAATGTAAGAGGCCATCAGAGAAATGTTAGTAATGCTACTGATGTGTCAAGTTTTGCAGCTAGTATTCACGGTGCCGACGCACTTCCAGGTAGATTGACCATTGTGGAAGCACGCAATTTCAAAGCTGGAGACAATTTAGAAGTGAAGGCTTCCTTGAAAACCTCAACTAAAGATAAACTGTTATTCAAGACAAGAGGTACCAAATTTGACAATGTTTCTGATTCGTACAAATGGGGAGAAAGTGTTCCTTTTAAAAGCTCACCTTCGGGAAATATCATTTTACAGTTGAGAGAGCATCATACTTTTGGTAAGAGCGTTGTTTTAGGAGAGGCAACTTTAAATTTGGAAAACTATGTTAACGTTAGTGAAAACATCACATTGCCAGTCGGATCAGGAGAGTTGATAGTGAATGTGAAGTATTTCACTTGAGCGTTGCCACACACACACACACGTGATTACGGGCAGCAGCAAGCCAATATTTTACATTAGTCCCGCAACAAAAGAACACATAAAGCATGAAGGTCAACCAGACATGTGTTGATTTGGAAATTCACTTGTTTGATATTTTTATTTCGTTTATCATTAATTGTATAGTACTTATGTACATGCTTGTATATGTTGCCCACGTTCTAGATCGATTAGATATACATGAAGTTAAAATTAGTGAGTTGGAAAATTAGGGCTATAGCCCTAAAGATATGTGCAGGACTCCTGAATGTTGTGTTACTTTACTTTATTCTTTTTTTTCTTTTTCTCTTTTCAAAATATTTCGCACTAACGAAGTTTCTGGTTCAGGTCAGTAAATGGTAATATGCACACTACGCTCTTGGTGTGAGGGAATACACACACACACAATACTAGCGAGGAAAAAAAGCTTTTTTGCAAAATTTATTCTTGCCGGATTTTCATTCAATAATACACCAACAATAATATAGAGTCAAAAATGAGTCAAGTCGTATGTGAGATAGCAGGATAGATAGAAAGGACGAGATGGATAGAACTGATTGATACAGGAATAGACAGGGATATTGAGAATTTTGGATATACAAATGAGAAATACCGATACCAAGACGATTTCGAGTAGTCATAGAATGAATAATGCAGTAATAATATACAGTATCCAGAGCAAGAGAGAGTTAATATAATAGTAATCATTTTGTTTTAATAGTTTTAATTTCAACTGTCTTGAAGATTGAGAATTGGGTATTTTTATTACAACTTGGATCAGTTCTCTACACATCTCAAAAACCTTTTTACTTTTACTACCATGTAATGTTTATGAATTATGAATACTAACTAATTTTCTTTTTATTATAGGCTCCAAAGTGGTACCAATCAGAAGACGTTCCAGCTCCAAAACAAACCAGAAAGACTGCTCGTCCACAAAAATTACGTGCCTCTTTAGTCCCAGGTACCGTTTTAATTTTATTGGCCGGTAGATTCAGAGGTAAAAGAGTTGTTTACTTGAAGAACTTGGAAGACAACACCTTATTGGTTTCTGGTCCATTCAAAGTCAATGGTGTTCCATTGAGAAGAGTTAACGCTAGATACGTTATCGCCACGTCCACCAAAGTCAACGTTTCTGGTGTTGATGTTTCTAAATTCAACGTCGAATACTTTGCTAGAGAAAAATCTTCTAAATCTAAAAAATCCGAAGCTGAATTCTTCAATGAATCTCAACCAAAGAAAGAAATCAAAGCTGAAAGAGTTGCTGACCAAAAATCTGTCGATGCTGCTTTATTAAGTGAAATCAAAAAGACCCCATTATTGAAACAATACTTGGCCGCCTCATTCTCTTTGAAGAACGGTGACAGACCACACTTGTTAAAATTTTAATTTAGGTGAAATTAATATTTTGCAAACATGTTCATGATAAATAACAATGTGGCTTTTAAAGCAATGGATGGGATATGGTTAAGAGGATATCTTTATATTTTGAGTTTTATATATGGGTTCCTTGTTTAATAATGGAAGGTATTGGCTCAGATGAACTTCAAAATGGAGAATACTTTTTTCTTTTACTTTTACAATATTTTCGTCTATTTGCTGTTTAAGCTGCAAAAACAAATTTTTAATCGGTGTATCTTAACTCTTATTCATTTTGTATATTTAATACATATAAAAAATTAAAAAAACGTATAAACTGGAGGTATATTTTGTGTTTTGTAAAACTGTAAAGGATTTATCTTGCCTGCCGTCTGGATGCCAACCAGTTACACGAAGCTGAGTTATTGGACCCAATCAATCTAGCCCAGGTTCAGTTCAAATGTTTTCATTGTTCGCATACTTGAAACAGAAGTTGTCGTGGTAGTAGACTGTATTTTGGATCAATGTTGGAAGTCAGTTTCACCCTGTAAATGAAAAAATTTCTTCTTACTAATTTCACCAATAAAACACCTAGTTAAAACCATAGTGTTTGATATCAAAAGCATATAAATATGAAAGAGTTGAAGTTGTTGGTACATCAAGTATTTTGATTGGATGGATGCAAAAAACTACTATAGACTGACTTCAATCAGTAATTGATAGGACCAAGTTCGCGCAAAAAAGTAGTCACAATTTGGGGCGAGTAAAGAAAGAGAGGATATAACGGCACTTCGGGACTAAGCTCCGTTCGTGCAATTGGTAACAAAAAGGTTTCTCTAATAGAAAAACGAATGATGCCAGGTATTTTTGTATCACCAGACAAAATATACAAAACAATAAAGGTAGTGAATACAGATAGGATCCCTTAAACCAGGTTATATCTTTTGCACACAAGTGTTAACTATTTCAATTACAATGAAGCTTTCAAAACTATTACAACTAGCAGTTTTTTCAAGTTTGGTCACTTCGAAAAACATTTTTGATTTAGAATCTTTGAAGCAAGGTTTACAAGACGAAGAAACAGTAAACAACGATAAACGGGAGCCAGTTAACCTACTTTATTTAGATAGATTCAAAATGGGGGTTTCAGATGAGGCAAAAGGCAATGCAAAATCTAAAAGAGATCCAAAGAACGTTATTGATCTAGCTAGCTTGAAAGAAGGTTCAGCAGAAGAAGAACAAAAAGATAAGAGGGAACCAAAAAATTTATTCAACTTGCAAGCTTTGCATGAAGGTTTAAAAGATGAGGAAACTAAGAGCAAGAGAGAGGCTAAAAACTTACCAAATTTGGAAGCATTAGAAGAGGCCTTGAAAGGTGGAAGTTTACCTAAAAAAGATGCAAAGAATTTAATCGATTTAGTAGCTTTGAAGCAAAGTTTAGAAAAGGAAGCTGCTAAAAGAGATGCTAAAAATATACCAGACTTGGAAGCTTTAAAGACAGGTATTGAAGAGGAAGAAGGGCAAGTAGCCAAGAGGGATGCTAAAAACGTTATTAATTTGAGTAACTTCATTGAAACCCCATCTAAAAGAGAGGGTAAGAACTTGTTTGATTTGACCAAATTTCAACAATCGGGACAACCAATAAAGAAAAGAGACCAAAAAATATTGAAACAAGAGAAGTCATTATTTGTTTTGAATTCGGTTGACTGTTTTAACAATCTTTTACAATCGATTTTGCCACAATTATCATCCATCTCGATTTTTTCAAGTTACATTCGCCAGTTTGCAAGCATTGATGCAAGAACTGCCAACCCTCAAAAAGTAATGTTAATTGTTGCCCCTGATAATGATTCTTTGGAAACCAAGTTATCTGATTTAAAACCATGGGAGTTCCCAGAGCAGATCACTCCCGAACAATCCGAACAAGAACAGGATAAAACGTTAAAAAATAATTTATTACATTTTTTGAATGGTCATTTGATCAATAACTTTGAAGAAAATCTTGTTATTGATAAGAGTTCAACTGACGCAGTCACAATTATTTCTAAGCTAAATAACGGGAAATTTTTAAAAATTAAACAGGACCAATTAAGTCAGAAGTTTTCTATTCGTTTGCTTGATAGTGAAAATTGGATTGACGTTGAAACTATCAAACAAGTAGAAAATGGATTTGTGTTAATAATAAACGATTCCTTGGTCAAACCTTGAATTTAGGGCAAGGTGCTTATCATTAATCAGATTTACAATAGAAGTAGAGTTGTCGGTTTTATCATATTTTTTGAGTTTAGTTCTTTATACATTGTTGTATTTTTTTTTATCTTTTCCATTTTTATAGTTTACTGTTAGTGTTTAGAATATATTCTATTGTTTATTTTCTTGCCTTCTCTTTTGATTAGTTTCTATTGTTCATTATGATGAAATCAAATTTAATTAAACAGAGCAAAAAAATACTTGATGAAAGTTAATACTATTAAGGATCATGGTTTTACATTTACAACTATATTATAATTCCAAATGTTTCTATTCTAAAACACTGACGCCGGTTTCTTCATTTGCTGAACCATTAATATGATATTCAACCTTCCATTTGATTTTCAATTGTTTACTCAAAGGATTTTCAATGTTAAAGTCTTGTTGTATACCGTGGTTATTAAATCCAAATATCTTGTCGCTTGTTTGTGGACGCAATTCCAATTTACAGCTTTTAGGCACAGCAATCAAGAATTTCAAATTGGAAATAGTTGAAGTTTGTAAATTACTAAATAAAATCTTCCCTTTCAATGAGTTTGCTGAAGATGACTTCACACCAATTTCGATTTTCAAGTTTGATGTTTGATTAATAGGAATCATTCTAATGTAACCTTCACCTTGTCCAGTAACTTGGCTTGGTGTAGTCGCTGGGAACTGTAATCCAAATGGGTCTAACGATGATGAGTTTGTATTTGATTGTAATTGAGGTGAAGGGGAGTTTAAATCTGCCAATAAATCAAAATTCGATGAAGAAGTTTGTTTTCCTTGGGCAGCGGATGGAGTTGGTTGATAAATGGATGGGGTGTTTGAAATGGTAGGGAATCCAGATCCGCCACCTAAGGAAATTGAACCACCAGCACCATATAAATTAAGGGGATTAACATTGGTACTGCTGGAAGCAGTGGTTGCATTATTATTCTCTGAAAAGGTCAAATTGGACAAGTCACTCAATAAATCGGTATAGCCTTGCTCTTTTGAAGCTGAAACATCTTCTGGTGCATCATCGAAATCAATCAAATTCAATTCTTGCGAGGCACTTCCTGTCTTAATCTTACTTGCTTCACTAACATTGCCACCTTTTAACAACTGGAATTTGTTGATAACATTATTTGCACTTTCATTCAAAGCTAATAATTTGTTGACATCTTCCTCATTATCGTCATGATCACTGCTTTGTTCAATCATTTTGTTGATTATGGGTTGAGAACTCTTTACCGAGGAGTATAATTCTATAATTGCTTCATCAGACGAATCATCAATCTTGCCACCTTGGCTTTCAATTGAAGTTAACATTTCTCCCAAAATCTCCACTTTTCTAGTTAATCTCGTGATATCTTGTTTGATCTGTTTTTTATTTTCTTTAACATTATCGTCTTTGAAACCGGCCATAATCTTCATCAATTTATTAGCTTCTTGTAAATCTTGGGGTCTACCTCTTCTTATCAACTCCTGCAATTTAGCAGAGTGAACAATTGACTCTTCTTGTTGCAATTCCTCCAACGATTTCAAATTATCATTAGGGTTTAACACAGCAACATCTTCAACTTTAACTTCTGGGAACACATATCCTTTGTTAGACAATAATCTATGCATATCTTTGATATAGCCAAAATCATCTTTGTACTTAGAAGTGCGACAAATGGTCTGATACCACTCTTCGATCTGAGCCAAAATCAACCGGTGTACCCTGGTATATCTCAAAGGTGGCCTTTCAGGGAACCTCTTAACCAATTCATTGAGAAACTCTTTTCTCAGAATTTGCAAATGAAAGGGATAACCACAGTTTTTCACTAAATTATCTAATAACGCAATTGCCAATTCACTGGTTTGTGGGTCACGTTGAGAAATCAATTTAACAACAGCAATGGCAGCGTCTCGTGGTGCCGAACCCTTTTTCGCATTAACATAATCACAGATTTCTAAGTTCAATGCCAAATTTGGTTCATCATTGGTTGGCCTGCATGCTCGATAAATCCTTCTTAATAATTTTGGATTGATTTTATCCAAGGAATATGATGACGACATGACTTAATAATGATCGGTTGGATACTTGTATTTTGTCGATGTGAATATCGATTTCTTTGTCTTTTGGTTCAAGAATTGGATAGCACTAGTATAATATGCAAATTATCTAATTATATTTAGAATGTCAAAAAAGCAATATCAATAGCTTCCTCGATAGTTGAGAATGAATTGAATATAGAATCAGTTGGTAGGGTTGACAAACAAAGTGTTTGGTTATTTTTCTATTTTTCTATTTTTCTTTTTTTCCTTCTTTCTTCTAATCTCGGCAAAATGTTGGAGTTACACATTTTTGACCACGAAGTTTTCCCATTGCTTTTTTTCCCTTCTTCTTCTCTGTTTCTATTGCTCTAGTTTGATACAAGCTAGAGGTGGATGAAATTGGTGCTGGAATTCGCGGGAACGATGTTCTCTCTTCGCCACCACAGCGCCCACAAGTGATTGTATCCTCCTCCCTTCCACCATGATCACCAAAAAAACGTGTATTTCTTAGTAAATCAGTTCTTTTGCAAAACAAATCAGATTATTTTTCTTTTTTTTATGATTCTCTAGGTTGCATTTTTATAACAATATTTACCTAAACCATGTCGTTTGATGAAGGTAGAAATAACTCACTAGATCAAGTTGTGTCTCAAGATAACACAAAAGACAAAGATAATCATAATGATCTACTACCACAACCATCTGGACAAGTCTCCACATCATCTCCACAAAAGGACAACACCCCGCCATCACCAACACCATCGAATGATGATCCAGATCCGTTGGAATTGAAGAAACTATCGCTAAATTACGACTACCTAATGTACAAAATTAAGGACTATATAAATACACTAACGGAGCAAACGTACCAATCAATACTATCTAAACAGTACCAGATCAACCAGGAATACTTACACGATCAATTGAATTTATTTGATAATTATGAGACTATCGATGAAATGTTGAAAACTATAAGTCAATTGGAAATGGAATTTTTAAAGTTGGATCAATTGGAAGTATTCATTGAAGATTTCAAACAGAGATTAAATGTTTTGGAACATGAATTTGACAAACTATAAGAATATGGTATGCATTTCAAAATAACTACGATAAATGGAAAAGCGTATGCTTCAAATTATCAAACTAACCTGTTTCTAAATGTCACTAGATATATTTTGTTGATACTAACGTCTGTAAAAAAAAAAATAAAAGTCTTAAAACTATACAAGTAATTTAAACAATGTAATAAATTATAAATCTCTAGGAGGCGGGTTAGGTGGGCGATTCGAAATATTGGCTGTCGGTGTCTTCCTACCAGATGGATTCGACGGAGGGTTTAAAGAATTATTAATGGGAGTTTCTGTAACAACAGGGTTAGACGGAGGAAGCGGATTTGCAACAGTATTATACTTCTTGACCAAATACTTCTCCAACAATATGAAATTTCTTGAATTACACTTATATAAGACGTTGATAAAGTCACCAACAATTGGAATTAATCCAATACCAAAATCAAACATGACATTCGCCATCATTTCTGCTTCTAACCCTTTTGGTAACCCTCCATCTATAGTTCTTGCCTTTCTAACTAATTGCAATGCAAAATAAAAGGCAATAATATCACCTATCCAAGGAATCAACCCAATGACCCCAGCCCAACCAATTCTTAATCCACACAAATTCAACAGTAAGTCTAAATGATAAGCTCTGTTTTTGACACTGTTCAAAATCTTTAAATCGTGCTTGGGAATGAATTCAGGCAATTTTCTTCTCCTTCTAGCTCCTTTCCGTTGATAGAAATGTAATTCGTTTTCCGGGATCTCTTCAAAATAAGGATCATGGTTAGCATCTCCAAATGTAACTAAATGATCTAGGTTTGTCTATAGATATAAAATGTTTTTCAGTTTGTTAGTATATGAAAAATATCCTTATCTGGGTAAGTAGTGGCGATGGCTAGATAGCGGACATACTTTTTGTAAGAAATATTTGTATAACAATTGTGACATTCTTTACCAATGATTTGTCAATGCCAACTAGTTAAGATAAAGAAAAAGTAGTTGTATAAAACAGTAAGTTTTTTTTTATAATTGTCTTGAAAGCAAGTAGTTTGGTAGTTTGTGAACTGGAATTTCCATGCTTGCTATTCTAAATTTCGTTGATCGTACAAAAAGGCAAGGCTGCGCCAATAGTGGATATTTATTGTTGCTACCATATTATTCATACTGTGAGACCCCACCATTTATTTTTTAATTTGATTGTTTCTCCTAAACAATATTGTTACATTTCCTTAACATAATCATAACATCATATCTTTGACTCTATTTACAACTATATATGTATATTCAAATCTTTATCACTTGTTTTGTATACGGTTAATTACTTTCCACCTTGCAACTGCTTTTCCAATTTTTTCTTAGCAAAATACTCTTTTCTCATATTTCTTAAATCAGGAGGTTGTTGAATCCCCATCTCTTGTCTGAATTCATCAACATCCTTCTCGAGAATTTTTTCCCAGTAAACATTGATCAATGGCTTACTAAACAATCCATTTTTGATTGCCCACGGATAATAGATTTCCCTTAATCGTTGACGTTGACTTGATTTCAATCGCAAGGGAGCAAATAAAGCTCCTAACCCACTCATAGGGATACCAATATTAGCAAATTCGAATACCTTAACAGCAATTTCCCCCTCAATAATAATTGGTAACCCAGTTATTGCATGATAAAAATCATGACATTCACGATATCGTTGATATATATAAGCCAATTCTTCATTGTCAATATATCTAACTGCAACCCTAGTATCAGGACTGACATGCTCCTTGTCTAACCAATTGACATAATTTTTCCCAATCGTATTATCAGGTAATGATCGCAAATAGGTCAAATTCAATGAATCTGACGTCATCCGTGGCTTCTCTCTTAATATGGTTCTACCCACAGGATCTGATAGCATCTTGTGGCGTAAATTCTGTAAAATGGGTGTGATGGCAGTACTTTCACCAAGAGCCACAATATATTTATTTTCTTCTGGATGGAAAAATGCCCCCATACTGGATCCTAAAAACATCAAAACTTTCTCGAAATTATATAATGGTACATGACCAGGATAATCTGGAGTACGTCTTTCAAATGGTGGTTTACCATTGAACAATTTCTTATTGAATTTAAGGTTAGGATCATGATAGTGTAATTCACCATTTTCCATTTTTGAAGCTAATACATTGTTTTTGGACCATAAGAACGAGCCCAAAACTGTACCAGCCAATGTTGTGAACAAATAATTTCTTCTTTGATCAATGTGTCCACACTTGATACGAGTATTATTGACAGTAGATTTCAACATTATTTAAGAGGAAATGAAAAGAAAAGTAAATAATAAGTGAACACTGTGTTGATGAAAACAGGGTTGTACAGTTTTTTTTTCTACTTTTTTGTATGTGGTAAGAGAATAAATCCATACGACTTTTTGAAAAGTTCTCACTTTCTTACTTTTTCGTATAAAGATTTGATGGATCTATTTTTCAAACGACATGACATAATTTATTTCTTACTGCAAAAAAACAAAACGAAACAAACAGAACAAAATCCCGAAATCCCTTGAATCTATATATCAGTATATAAATTTCCAATAACACAATCTAATAACTTTATAATAAGCAATTTGTTGACTCTATTGTCCAAATACTGTTGTAGGTCACTTTCATTTTCCTCTTTCTGTTGAAAGATAATCAAAACCAGCTTGATTGAATCTTTCAAATCTTGTTCAGTTTCTTCTTTGTATGATAAATCTAGATATTTGGCCAAATATGCTTTATAAACTTTGATGATCTTATCAGTTAAAATATCAATTGACACTTGTTCTTTTTTGTCTATATCTACTGGGTCTTGATCGTCCAGTGACAGGTAAAATAGGTTTACTCGCAAATCATTGATAATTCTAGCAACTTTATCTCGAGTTATTGATTGATTAATTTTCGTTTTAATAAATTCTCCAGTAATTCGATCTATTGAACCCGCTATTCTATTATTCATTTGGAGTAATGATTTAATTGAAATTATCAAATTATAAAAGAATGGTTTCCGATGTTGTAAGTTGAATACGGTGTTTAATAGTGAAAATAACGACCAATTTAAAACTCCACTCACACGAGTTGCAGGGTTGCTATTTTCATTTCCTTTCAACTGAGATTTTTTACTGTTAGATGAAAGTACAATAAAATTGGTAAACCCAGAATATACTTGAGCAATCGATTTTTGCAATTTTCCACTCCACGACTGGTAAAATGTGGGTTCCAATTTAACATTATTAGACTCAACTGAATTCGAGAAAGAGGACGAGGTGGAGGACGAGGATGATAACAATAACAACCCATCTAATATTTCATTTAATTTGTCAAAAATAAAATCCTGGGACGATAATTTCTCAATTAATTTGACAATAACAATATCACTTAAAATATGAACTATTAAATCATTAGTTATTTTTGATGTAGAAGGACTTAATTCTCTGTCTTTAAATGATGCCAATAACACATTCTTGACAAGTAGTCTATAGTACAACATCTCATTACTTGGGTCGTGATTTTTGGAAGAAGAATTGAAATTTTCAAAAATTATATGATTTGATTTCAAATAATCATTGGTTACTTGTAATGTCAGTTTATCAAAATCAAAAGTGTTCAACTTTGGTTTTTGATTGGAAAAATAATCTTCAAGAAATTTATATGGGTATTTGTTATTATCTGAATATTTGGTGGGGACGGTTTGCTTCAAATGAGTGTTCAAAATATCACCAAATTGATCAATCATCAATAGTATATCTACCGATTCTATTCTTGCTATAACGTCTTTAATAAAAACAACCATTAATTGATATACTAATTTTAAAAACTGTAGATTTGCTGTGTTTAATTTCGTCAAATACCAAGAATTAACAAATTTAACCATGATCGTGCTTAGGAATAAATGAATTGACAAATTGATATTAGTTGATTGATTATTGTTGGCTGTGTTGGTAGTGGAGCTCGAGCTATTGGCAGTGGAATCATGATAAATTTTGGGTAAATGAATTAGTAAATGTTTAATTGATTTTTTGTTATTTTTAATTAAGTATTTATTAGGGACGTAAATTGAATATAAGAATTCAAATTCATTGAAATTATTAGCATCAAATATATCATATAAGTCACCCACTACACCGAAGATATTGTTTCCGTTATTGGAAGGTATGTTGTCTTCATTATCATTATTATTAGTATTGACGGTAGACTTTAACTTAAAATCATTCTGTAGACTTTTCTTAATATGTTTTTTCGTTACTAATGAATTTGTAGAAGTTGATGATGTTGAAGGCGACACGTTTCCTGAATTTGGTACGTTATAAGTAGTATGACCATTTTGAAAACTAATTATAGTTGTGGCTGTAGTAGATGTCAGAGCCAACGGGGAGGCCGTAACTGAAACTGTTCCTAAACCTGATCTTGTTCCTGTTCCAAACCCAGATCCTGGTTTTATTGGTTTGGGCTTTAGAATCAAACCTTTATAAGGTCGTTTATTCCGTCTAGATGACATGAGTGGGAGGGAATATGGTTGTAAAATAAACTGCTTCGTCTAAAAATCACAAATCACCTCGTTCATTTCTTTTGCTCCTCCAAATAACACTAACAAAAATAATACGAAAAACAAAAAATTAGAATATTACTGTTCATTTTACACAGTATTGTTTACCATGAAGATACTAACACGTCAATATCATACAATACGACCAAACTATCGAAAGCTACAACATATTCATTTCCCGGGGATTTCCTCATTTCAACATGGTTTGAACATCCAACAATTATTAGTCGATGCCAACCTTGATTATAAATCATTAGAATTCAAATATCGTAGAATTCAACGACAACGTCAACAAATTTCCACCAATACCAATGATTCATCACTTTTGGCTTTGAAAAATAAAATTGAGAATTTACAACCATTACCAACAATTCTTACATTTGAATTTGATAATGTTTATGCCGGAGGATTACGACTGAAATCTGAAGTTTCGCCAAATGATCTTGAAGGGTTCAAACGTATAGGAGGACAATATTTCCAATTAGAAAGAGGAGGACAAGTTACATGGCATGGGAAGGGACAATTAGTTGCATACTTGATTTTGGATTTGAAGTGTTTTGTAAAATTATCAACCAAATGTTACATTAATAATGTCTTGTTGAAAAGTATTCAAAATCTCTTGAAAAAAACATATCATCTTGATAGTGTTGTTGGTGTGGAAAATCCTGGAGTTTGGATTAAAGATAACAAGTCTAAGCTGCTGTCAGAATCATTGAAAATTAGTAGTGTTGGAGTTAGAATTCGTCATGGAATCACCGAATATGGAATTGCTTTGAATATAAATCCTGACTTGAAATATTTGAATACTTTTGAAATGTGTGGATTGAAAAACAAACGTGCAACTTCGATTCATAAACAACTTAGTCACCTTCCGGTCCCATCAGTTGAACATGTTGGAAAATTGTTTGTTGATGAAGTGGCACTAGCTTTAGAAATGAATTCCGTGGAGCATATCAATGCTAATTCTTTGTAACCTTATAGTCTTTTACGGCATGTATACAACTATGTACAATAGATATTTTTATAGACATATAATAAGAGAAACGGGTAAGGAATTGTACAAATCACCAACATAATCAAGAAAATACTACAATCACTACGCAAAAAACCAAAGCTCAGTAAATACAATAATATCTTGCTTTTTTTATTTTAAATAATGTGTTATATTATATATAGATTATATAATAAGAAAAGAAATTAAAATTAACGTTTTAAAAACACAAACTCGACAAACAAAACTGTGTTCTAAATTAAAAGTTGTGAGGTTTTTCCGTGCTTCTTTTTGAATTTGATTTTGATGTTTTATTTTTTTGAATGATTAAGATTTTCTTCGTGGATACTTCTTTGTGTTGGTTCCTTAGAATAAAGCAACACCAACAGCAGCAAAAGCAGCAACGACGGAAGCTAACTTACCATTGTTGGAAGCAGCACCACCTTTCTTTGAAGAAGAAGAAGAACCAGAAGCGGATGAGGATGAATCAGAACCAGTTTCACTTGAACCAGAAGTTTCAGTAGCAGAACCAGATTTCTTGGATGAAGAAGAAGAAGTGGTTTGTCTGTCTTCACATTGGAATTTGTCACCTTTAATATCACCGTTGGTGTTCAATTTGTTGAAAGCACTACAAGACAATTTACCGTCAGTCTTCAAGATGAAACCACCGGAAACTCTCTTTAAGGATTCAAAAGTACCATTGTCAAAAGTACCGTTAATGTTGACGGAACCACCAATGCTTTCCAATTTAGGGAAACCTGAGAAAGATCTCAATTCACTATTGTCGGAGATTTGTAAAGCACCACCAATGGTTTTCAATTTAGGGAAATCTAATTCAGTCAAGTCATCATTTTTGTTGATAGTCAATGAATTACCAATAGAAGTCAATTCAGCAAGTTCGACTTTTTCAACAGAACAAGATGAAACAGCAAATGAACCGTTAGCAATGGTCAAGTTTGGAGCACTGAATGAGTTAACTTGTTGTAAAACAATGTTCTTAGCACTGCTCAATTGTTTCAAAATAACGTCGACCTTTTCAGCGTTATAAGAAATGTCAATAGTATCAGTGACTTCTTGTAAACCAGAGTCAATTGTGTCAATGTTGTCATTGTTGTTAACGTTGAAAACTTTCAATTTGAAAACATTGATACCAGTCAATGAACTCAAACCAGTGTCGGAAATAACAACGGATTCAGCAGAAGTGATACCAGCAGTCAAACCAGTCTTTTCCAAAGCTGGCAAAGCATTCAAATTGAAACTACCGACAGTGGTCAATTGAGCCAAGTTCAAGTCGGACAAGATGGTGTTGGCGTTGAATTCCAAAACACCAGAAACTAATTGTAAAGTTGCAGCATTGATAGTAGTGGCCTTGGTGGCGTTTTTAACGTGTAAACTACCATAAATTTGTTGTACACCAGTCAATTCAACGGTACCAAAAGATTCACCTTGAATGGTGATGTCACCAACAGCAGTGGCACAAGCAGCAACTTGTTGAACTTGGTTGGAAGCAGTAGCGGTGAAATCTTTGAATGAACATTCAGATTTGACACTTGGAGTAGCAGTAGTCAAAGTTGAGTCTAATAATAAGCTGTTAGTATATTGAAATTAAACCATGGGTTGTTATTGCTGTTGTTGATTCAATTATTCTGTTTTGAACACACAAACACAAACAGACACACACACACTAAAAAAAAAGATTTCAACGTCAATCTATTTTTTGTATTTGACTTTCCTAAAATGGACAAAATCTCAAAAACTGGAAATAAATAAATAAGATTTTTTTTGGTGCCACTTGTTGTCCTCTCACACACACTTATTCTCAGATCTCTTCCAACAACCAACAAGACAAGACAAGACGACAGAAGCAAAAAAAAAACTTTTCACTTTTTCGCATCATTTTCTTCAAAATGGGTAATCAAATGAAAACTCACTGCACACAATCCATCCAAATTAGAACAAAAAATATGTAAGATTGGTTAAATAAAATTGACCTTCTCTTCCAATAAAACACTCTGTTGAAAAAAAAATTGACAATGTTAGATGTGTTCAAAAACATTTCTTGTAGTTATATTCTCAGATCTTGAGATTTAGTGTTCAATTGTATAGTGTTTGAGCACACGCCTTAGAATAGAGGCGGAGTCAAAAAAAATACACTCTTATTAAACACTTTCTTGTTCTTCTTATTTGATTAATGTTGAGTGTGTTGAGATTTGACTTTTCATTCCGCTAATGCCGAAACCAATTAATCCCAACACAAACCATAGTGTGAAATGCAAAATCTTGTATGATTTATTAGTGGAGTGGGTAATAATAATTGTCAAGAATGTAATTGGAGAGGGGTTACCATGGTTTCTCTGTGTGTGTATATACATCTGTGTGACTTGAATAATCCCACTTTGTTCAAAAACTGTAATGAAATTCAACAACTAAAAAATTAGTAATAATTGTAATAATTATAATACATACTGTTGGCTGCAGAAGCTAAGCCAGCAATGGCAGTAATAGCAAGAATGTTCTTGAATTGCATTGTAATCTAATTTATATGAAGTAGTTATATAAATCAATAAAGATTGAAATTGCCAATGAACTTAATTAGAAAGAACAGAAAAGAAAAAGAAAGAAAGAAAAAAAAAAAGAAGGAAGGGAAGAAACAAATGGAAAGGAAATACAAAAATTTTAATTCAGAGAGAATTTATTCAATTTATATATATACGTATAATTTTAGAGTTAATTAGGAGAGAGAGAAAGAGAGAGAAATTTATCCAACCAACTTATTTAAAAAATTTATTTTTAAATCAGCAGGTTTACAATTGATAATAAATAAATAAATTCTTCATTTTCAGACAAGTAGAGCCAATTCTTTTTTGTGCTAAATTTAAATTTCTTTGACGGAAAGTTGTTCCAACATACACACACAATACAATACAATACAATAGCTTTTTTTAATTTTTATTTTTATTTTTTACTGGTTGGTTAAAATTTTAACCTGCAACTTGGTATTTTTTTCCTTTGTCCTTCTTATATATTACATTTTTTGCAGTTTGTGTAACATTAAGCATATTTTCAATACCAATAGAAAACAAAAGATAAAAATTTTGTCCTTATTTTTTTTTTCGTTGAATCCCACTGCCCACCACATCAGCCACCCATTATCTAGATGTAATGTTCAGAGGGAAGAGGCCATCAGGTTATAGTAAGACATGAATTATATTTGTTCTTTATCGAGCTAAAGTTGATTTGAAGAAGTATTGTATGTGATGAGAAATTTGTCTTAATGCATCTGTGTAGACGGAAATTAGAACTAAATTGTCACAAAAAACAAAATTATTGCAGATGGTGTAGAAGTTTGAACTCTGTAAGGCGGCGGGGGCCCGAAGAGCAAGAAAGATAAAGCAAATTAGTTGGTGATGTCGAAAGTAACAAACCTCGTACTACTACTATTAGTCAACAGCCATACTAGTTTGCTGCTGCTGTTGCTGTTGTTGTTACTACTTTTTAAGGAAGAGCCGGTTTAATGGGCGGGACTTTACTTTTTGTTCGACCGAAAAGTAAAATAGTCGATGTAATATGTTGTTTATTAAATGTCTAAATTTGGTAATGCAATTCTTTGTTCCCGTCAATTTCTCTTTTTTTTTACTTGTACTAGTGAGACACGTGACAAACGTTGCAAGAAATAATTTATACTAGGTACGCAATTCACATGGTTTAATATACATGTATGATGAGGATGGACATGTACATATCGCCTATTAGCATTGCAAGAAACTGTGAAGCTATAAAGTACTTTGTGTAGCATTAGCGTAATCTAGATGATGTTCTGATACATTTGGATTGTTCTGGTTGAAACAAATTTGTCTGTATGCGATCCTGTATCTTGTCACGTCCTAGTAATTGAAACTGAGGAATGGTTTTCCTTGCTTGATATCTGACTTGCTTGTCTCTTGGTTTGATGATGCTTGAAAGTTTGTACAAGGCGCTTCAAATCTTTCCTCTCCAATACGTTTTTCAACTTGTTTATGTTTTGGTGATGGATTAGATTTGTGGCTTTGTTGCATTATAAAGAGGTGGTGCAAAAGAGAGAGAGAGCGAAAAAAAAAATAACAGAAAAGCATTGAATAAGGTAAATTGGTTACCTAATTTTGACAATTACATAGCGAACACAAAGAATTTAGTGAAGAAAAAAATAAATAAACACAAGCTAAATAAATTAATTTGACGATAATAATAATACTTATTAAACGATTTGAGCATTCTCCTTATCTCAAGATAAGGTTAGCTTTCATTATTCACTACGACAGACAACACAAGTGGCTAAACCTCGTTGTTTTTATTGTACTGTATTTGCTAATCTTCTCGGATTTTGTGTTTTTCGTGTGGATTGGGGTTTGAAATCTCGATTAGATGGCACCACAACCATTGACGAGATTCTTATGTGCTTCAAGATAATAGGACTTGAGAGTGGTTAAAGTGAAGTTTTTCACTCTTCAACTAATTGTCATAAACTGCTACTGTATCGCCTTCTCTTCTAGTGTAGATGTCACTAAGGATAGCTCATTATGGTGGTGTCAAAGTTATTAATGAAGAATAGAGACACGATTTTGGGCATTTTAAGGTCCTGGAGAAAATCATAAATCGCTGGTAATGAAAAATATGAGTTGAAGATTTGGCAATTATTTCCTGTTTTGAATCAACTTGTAATTGTTAAATGGGGAAATTTTTTCTTCATAAAAATATGGAACCATTTTGAAAAAAAAAAATCTTAGTTATACTTACCATTTAGGGTAGGCCGGAAATACAAGACTCTATTTTTACAGTTTGATTTTTTTGCCGAGAGACCCAACTCATAATGCTTTACCAATTGAGTTAAATTGCAAACTTGATTTCTATAAATAAATTATTAGATACATATAGACATACATATAAACTTAAATTAAAGCAATCTATTTTAGTCGGTTTTCTTTTTTTTTTTTTGCAAAAAGGGAGTTGGTGGTGATACACCACTAGACAACGACGGCGGCCTCCACCACCTCCTCCACAACCACCACTCTATTATCTTTATTACATCCACACTTTGTGCTCGAAATTTAACGTACAATCTTGATTTCGAAATCGCATTGTTATACTTCTATCTTTAATCTGGAGTTGCGTTTATTTGCTTGCTGTGATTTATTCGAAGCAATTGAAAAAGAAATGTTTATTTATAGGTGATGAAGATGATGATGGTGGCGGTGTTGCAATTGTCATTATGCTTCTAGGTATCTGCAAAAGTACTTAATAGAGACATGGATTTATTTTTAAATTGACTTTTTTGATAATAACTTTTGCCTCTGTTCAGTATGAGTACGAATTCGATTTGTCTCACAAGATGTATGCTCAGTAGTATTGATTCTGGGCTTGTTTGTCCATGCTACTTATTCAAAAAAAACTCCCTTGAGGCTAGCCACCACTCTATAGAATGGTATAAGCTTATGATGTGCTGGTAAGAAATTGAGTAACGGAATTGAATTCTTGCTTTGCTTTAGGGGGCAGAAAGTTTTTCAGACCAAGGCGGGAAAAAAAATACAAGAAAATTAATAGAAAAAGGTACACAACTTGCAAAATGCAAAATTACGCCACTTTGAAAAATGGGACAAGCATTAGAAATATATCGCCATAATGTGCTTAGTAGGACTTCTTCTGCCACCCACGCAATTGTTATCCATTTGAGATTTGACTTCAACAATGACAATAAGAATACTAATGTTAGAGATTTGTATTTTCAATCCTCTAGTATTTGATTTTACAAAAAAGAGGCAAACCACTGCCTTCAACAACCAAGGTTTAGAAAAAAAACTCTTGATTTTTACTCAATTTGGATAATTAATTAAATTAGTCAATTCCTTTTTCAAAAAAGGTTATTAGCGTTTTATAATACTTTTAAACCTTTAACATCATCATGCATCAAGCCATTAGTGTATATAACCTGTAAAATGGATTTCAAAACAGTACAAAATCGAAATCAAAATTTCATGTCAAATCAAATCAAATCAAATCAAGCTATTTTGATCAATCGATTTTTCCAGCCAGCCATTTTTGTTTCCTTTACCCCTCTGTCTCCCCCTCCCCCTCTTAGTGTAAATGGTCAATCTTTCTATGCATTTGAGATTATTGATTTTTGAAGAAAATTTATACTTCTTAAATCGTGGGGAATTGAGAAAGAAAGGCTGGTTGTTGAACAAGGTGGAAAGAAGAGGAGTGGAGTTGAAAGGGGGATTCTAATTTAGCGATAGTTTATTTCTTCGCATGGTTAGTGAACAAAACAAGTATTCTTTAATTTAGTTTTAGTTCTAATTTAAATTTTTGTTGAGAACTGTAGATTAACTAATTAATACTAAAAGTGGACGCCCTTTCCCTATTCATCTATCTTCTTATCTTTTTCTCTATGTCTGAAATATACATGGTTAGTGAAAATTACGATTCATATAATTTAAACTGTAAAAAAAAAATTTTGAAAGAACGAAGCTTCAGAATACTGCGCCTTGTTTGCTACGTAGCATAGTTTTCATATTTTTTTCGCATCAATTTGGCTTAAAACTTGTTTTTAGCCCTCGGCTTTTGTCTATTCTTTAAAGATCAGGTGTTAGCAATGAACCCAAACCTATCAATATCTAAAGCTTTTGTAGTATCAAGACATCTAAATTGATACAATCACACCACCAGTGTTGCAATAGGTACTATCAACTCTGGAGTCTTTCTTTTGATTTTTCGATTCTAATATTGATTCAATCAAATTAACCGTGAACAATTAATATGATACTACCAATCCATATACTTTTATCTTCTTTTACTACTCTTGTTTCCATTTGCATCGTCACTATAACCATTTTATTAAGCATATATGAATGTACATAGAAATGGGTGTAAGATATACAATACTCACTAGTAGTAAAAACTCAAAGATATTGAAAGAAAACAAAAACAACCTCTGCCGGGAATCAATACTAATTCAATTCAAAAAACTCCACAAGTCAACAATATTTTGAAACCCGTCACCCAAAAGTTCATCAATATTGAAATCAAAATCAAAATCTTCAACGGGCGGTGGCACTGAAGGAAACGATGAGTTCTCATTCATTTCCATTTGTCCAGTATTAATTGCTGCGGGTCCAGAATTATTATGACTGTTGTTGTAAGTGCCTGGGGTCAAACCAACTGGGGTATGTGACGGCTGCGATTGTTGCGTTGCTGTTGATTGTCCCATGCCAGGTATTCCATTATTAGAAGCACCAGAAGAAGCTGACAAAAAATGTGTTCCTGATGCATTCACTGTTGAGCCTCCAGGTACCTGCTTAGGTTCCAGTGCATTACCACTTGAATTATCTTGCATAACGGTTTCTGTAACTACAGCAGACTCATTATTTTCATCATCAACTTCTTCCTTTCGATTCCGTTTCGATTTCATCTCTGAATATAGCACCATAAGGATAGTTGAATATCGAGAAAGCAAATGCAATTCATCCGGTGAGCATTCTCTTAATGTCATCGCTGCTCGATGAGTTGATTTGATAATTTCATCAATAGTGATTTTTGAAACAGACAAAGAAATATTCTCTTGTGCCGTCATGGTCAAATGACATCGTACTATAAATGCTGCCGCTCTAATAAATCTGGTTAATAATCTAACAGGCATGAATCGTAACATTTTAAATCGATGAATCCTATGAGCAGCATTCAATGTTTCATTTGCAGCATGGAATGCTTGCTCAATATATTTAGCTGATTTCGATAACTCGTCTAGCTTTATCTTGGTACCTTTTTCAAGCATAGACTTGGGGGATTGATTTAATGCTAAGGAATAAATATATAATTTAACATAATTAAACTCAATTATAAATGTTTCTCGTTCAATGGTATCGGCAATTTCACGACATATCTTACTTTCAGGATCCAACCAATGTTGTGGCAAATTAGGTGCCAATTTAACCAACTTGTTATTTGTTGTTGTTGATGAAGGTACTAAAAATTCTTTGTATTTACGACCCCAGTTATTAATCAACGGACTTAATATATTCAACACTGATAATGTTTGACGATGTGTTAATTGACCCAATTGAGCTTTATATCCATATAATGATTCATGTCCTAATGACATGATTTGCAATAATTCAATCGTGGCTTTCTGTGATTTGGTAAATTTCAAAACATGATGGGTCGATATTTTTTTCAATTCTTCTTCATTCATTTGCATGATTTTAGAATCATCGTCCTTTTCTTCGGCTTGCTCCATGTCTTCCACAGTAATTTCATCTTCATCCAAATCAACTTCTGACAAAGAATTGGCAAGCATTGATCGACGCGACATATTCATCACAGCATTAATTTCTGCTATATGCGTGGCTAGAAACGCCTTGGAGCTAATTTCCATAAACCCCATATCTTGAGCCAATCTAACTGCAGATCCAATCAACATCCATGCCATTCTATGACTTCTTCGCATTGCACCTAGTCCAGCAAGACCACTATTATTTTCATCATTCGGTTGACCAAAGACACTGGCAGTAGTTGCTGCCGTAGACGCTGTGGCAGCAGCAGCCGCAGCAGACGACAATGCCGTTGAACTATTGGTATTGGAGTTTGTTTGTGTTTGTTGTTGATGTGGTTGTGGCTGTTGTTGTTGTTGATCAGTGTCATTGATCTCTTCAGCCTTATTTGCATAATCTGACCACCGCCAATGAATGGCTCGGGGATTCCATTCTGTAAATAACAAAAATGCAAAAACAGTCCCAATGGATCTTGTACTTGCCTCTGCCCAAACTGTTTGAGAAATTAATCTTTGAACGTATAACCATAAACGATCATGAACTTCTATATGTCTGGGAACCGCCCCATTACCGTTAGTTTGATTGGTCATATCTGTTTCAAATGGGTGATACCTAGATGAAATCGTCAATATGGCACATAGTAAAATAGGGTAATTTGATAAAACCTTAGGTGAATGAAGGAATTTTGGAATATGTGGAAAATATGGATGCATAGTGGCAAAAAACAAATTGATCAATCGCTTAGCTTCATCTTCAGTCAATATTCCTCTCGGTGCAGGACCAATGTAATCTATACTAGACAATTTATTCGAACCTTTTGGTCTAACAGCATTCCCACTTTCTGCTGGTGGCACAAACATTCTTCGCGAAGTTGTAGGTTTGATGTATGGTGGGATATTTGATTGTTCAGTTTGAATTCGATGATTATTAGTGAAACTTTCAGGTGCATTATTAGGGATATTCAAAGGTTGCAGATGATGGAGTTCTTGTTGTGGTGGTTTATGATGATGATGATTTTGTTGCAGCTTCTGCTGGTAATGTGGATGCAGTTGCTCCTGCTGTTGTTGATGATTCATGGGCTCATCTATACTAACACGATGACTATTGGCACCAGATAATGATGCTTCTATTTGGTCATATTTCGATTGAGCATCAATATTATCTCTTTCATCAGCTTTAGCAATCTCTCCTGCAGCGTTGGCTAAAAATACCAAAGCACTTTCCATCGTTGCAAATTCGTTCGATAAAGACTTTGAGTTTGCCAGTAACAGTTGATTCTGGATCGAGGGTTTATTAGATATTGGCGGTAACTGTGGTGGTTGTCCCATTGGCATTGATGATAATGATGACGAAGGAGAAGAAGTTGACGGATTTGAAAAAGCAGAATGTGGAGGATTTTTGGTATTGTCTTTCGGTAGAATACTCTCTACACCAGGTAATTTTTGCATTATATTGTTAATTGACATGTTAATCAAAGGTACATTTGTATTATCATTTTGTGACGCTATGGTTGATGTAGTTGAAGAAACATTATTAGAATCCGGAGATTGAGTTTCCAGTCTACTCATCGCCCTACTCGATGCTCGTTGCCTTTTGCGTTTCCCATTGACCACATTTGTAGTACCACCTCGTTTGCTTTCAACAAATACACAGTCCTTTCTTTCTCGAAGACAACGTGCACATTTCCCATCGTGGGGGTTATCAACTGGTCCTAAATCACACTTGACTTTACGAAGACGACAATTCAAACAAGCCCGATAGTTTCGTTTATACTTTCCTTGGGCCTGTGACAGTTGTTGATATGAAGGTTCGGGTGATTTTACTGAAGTTTGGGGAGCATCACCTCCGGTGGACTCGGCAACTTCTGGTTCGACAATTGACATTAATACAAGTTCAACTATAAACTTTTTCTTTATCGCAACAAACCAATAAATGAGAGCCCAATTCTCTCTATGGAATAGTCAAACTGATATGTAGACTTGTTAAAACTAAAGGAAAACTGAAAATTCTATTAATGAAAAAAAAAATAAACTCAAAAAAAACCAAACAAAAAAAAATTGTTCAATTACCGTCGATAGCCACAAGTTAGGGCAATCATTTTTTCTGTTTGATTCTTTATTCAAGTTACCAAAACAAGAAACTCTACTATTTTGTTTAACTCACCGCAAAGCAAACATTCAGACACATGTCTTGTATAGAATACTTTCCTATAAATAGTTACAACTAACAGTATCTTGTAAATAATTCTAAGAAAAAAAAAGACTATACTTATATGACAAAGTAGATAAATGGCAAGAAAATAAAAAAAGAAAAACAGAAGGTAACCCAAACAACAGAAATTAAGTGGAAGTAATATATTGCTAGCAAAAAAAAACTAAAAAAATGTTAATCATCGTCGTCATCCTAACGTTTAGCAATTTGCAACCTCTTAACTTGTTCTTCCAAGGACTTCAACTTCGATTGCATTTCTTCCAAGTCTTGATTCAATCTATTTCTTTCATTAATAATATTAGTCTCCCATTGTCTGAACCTATGCTCTTCAGCTTTTACTTGTTCAGTGAAGAACTTCTTCAACGCATCCTCTTCCTCCTTGAATTTCGGATTGTGTAATCTTCTTGGTTTCTTTGAACCTGATGGTTTCTTAATAACTTCACCCTTTTCATTAGTTAATTCCTCGGTTCCATTCTCTTCACCATTTTCTTGTTCATCACCACCCAACTTAACTGATCTAAAAGTCTCGAAATGTAATTCATTGGTAGATAAAACCAAATCCAACATATTCGTTCTTAATAGCAAACTTCTCAACTTTTTAAAATCACAATGTTGATCGTTTTCAACTTCAACCACACCCCATGGATATTTTCTACCTCTTACAAACTGACCTGGTCCAACTTCCACTTCTTCTTCCGACCCAATTATAGCAAATGGCATTGATTCAATCAATTGCTTTGCATGTTCAGCACTAGCAGGATCATCCAACTCTAATGGTGGAGTATAAATACTAATGTCTTGAGCTTCAATAATTTCTCTTATTCTAGTTTTAAAAATATCCAATTCTTGTGGCGACAAAGTGTCAGCCTTGGCAATAACTGGGATAAGATTAACTCTGGTTGACAATCTCTTCATAATCTCGATATCTAAAGGTTTCAAAGAATGTCCCGTAGGTCTAATAAAATAAAGACAAGCGTGAACTCTCAAATCCTTTTTAGCGGTTCTTGAAGGTTGTTGTTCTTGTTTCATATAAGATTCGTGTTGATCATCAATAAAATCAATGATTGGGACCCAAGAATCATGATTGTCAACATTGTTACCAAACCCAGGTGTATCAATTATATTCAATCTAATTTCAAAATTCTTTTCTTCCAATATGGCTCTAACTATGTCAATTTCAACAGTTTGATGTGGAGAAGTGAACTTATTGTGTCTGTGGCTTGGCTCTTGGTGTGGTTTCAATGAGGTTTGGAAAAGAGTATTGATAAAAGTGGTTTTTCCTAGACCACTTTCACCAGCCACCATGATGGTGAATGTGGCACCCTCTTTAGAAATGATTTTATACCTTGATAAAAATCTATAGTTAGTAATCTAGAATGAAGTCAAAAACAAAGAACATCCCATTGGAATATTAAAACAATGTTGATAACAGTAATCATGAATCAAAGGTGCCGTGACGTGTCATGATATCAAATTGTTTCAATTCCATCAAAAACTATAAACATACCTTTGATTAGGCAAATTTGCAATACCAACTGGTTCAGGCATTCTTCTTTAAATTGTTCGTTTTATTGAAATCAAATCAAAATATTGTATGAGTTATATTGATTAAAGTGAAATCAAAATATAAAAAAAAGGGGAAAGGATAGAGACAGGAAAATTTAATTAAAAAAACAACAACACCAAAATAAACAGCGAAAACGACAAATTTGAAATTTTTTTTCCTCTCACTCTCTTTCGTAGCTAACAACAACAACAACAATAATACTAATAGCGTGTACCCTGAATCAATTTATGTGATTTGTTTAACTATTCACCCGCGCGTAACAAAACTTTGATTTTCAACCATACATACATACATACACCAAGTAATTCTTTCGGTTAATAATTTTCTTCTACATCAATGTTTAACAAAAGAATGTACACAACAAAATAAGAGAGTATTGGTGAAAAAGCAACACTTTATTCCATATTAATTCTCTTATTTTTATTTGACATTTCTGCAGTGTCTAATCTCTTGTAGAATTTGGTTTGAATTTGATAACTAGTCTTTAATGTAAGAGAAGTTAAAACAGTCAAACCCTCCGCCACTCCCTACAAAAAAATATACCAAAAGAATAGAATAGAAAAAAGCGAAAAAAAAATTAGACGAGGAAATCTGCTCGTGTATGTAATCCCGGCATAGACTGCGTAATGTATTTTGATCCATACTTCCGATGTGAATACTTCTGCTGAGATTGCCAATTCATAGCATTCTTTGGTATTCTATGAATTTTGTTATTCCCTAGTAATATAAAGTTAATTTCCCTCTTCTCCATAAGCAGGAACTTGTCTTGAATCATAAACGGTTAAAGGTGCTCTTAAGTGTACACAACTCTTTTTGCAAGAATCAAAAGCAGAAATCTACTATCATTTATATTACATATTTCTTCCATTTGCAATCTTGTCATTTCAATTTTGGCAAATCAACTTCTATTTATTTGCCTCAAGCGCAGTTCTTTGAATTAAACCACGAAAGAGTAGTATACAAATAGATTAGTTTTTTTTTTCAAATTTGAATCGACAAACTAAATATACATATAAACACCAATGCTCTCCTTCAAACTTGACATTTGACTCGTAAAACCAAAACCATTCTTTTTTGGAGATTCTTAGTCACAATAGTATAAAAAAAGAAAAACAAAAACGGTGTAGAACAGCCAATGATAAGAACTTAAATGAATACAATACAATAAACTAAATTAAATTCACACAAGAAATATAACTAAAACTTTACATACAATCTATTCTTGATCAGCCTTACCTTCTGTTGGTTGAGCAGCTGGAGCTTGACTGGATTGTTGTTGTTCTTCAGTGGCAGCTGGGGCTTCAGATAAATCGGTCCATAAAGTCAAGTTATCTCTCAATAATTGCATAATCAAAGTTGAATCCTTGTATGAATCTTCAGATAAGGTTTCTAAATCAGCAACAGCATCATCGAAAGCTTGTTTAGCTAAATGACAAGCTCTATCTGGGGAGTTCAAAATTTCATAGTAGAAAACAGAGAAGTTCAATGCTAAACCTAATCTGATTGGATGGGTTGGTGGCAACTCGGTCACAGCAACGTCAGAAGCAGCTTTATAAGCCTCTAATGATAAATCAGCAGCTTCCTTACGTTTTTCAGCGATAGCAAATTCAGCCAAGTATCTGTGGTAATCACCTTTCATCTTGTAGTAAAATACTTTTGATTCACCAGTTTGGGCAGATGTAATTAAATGGTCGCTCAACACAGAGAGAATATCTTCACAAATTTTAGACAATTCAGCTTCAATCTTGGCACGGTAATCTCTGATCAAAGCAACTTGGCTCTCATTTCCTTTGGCTTCTTCTTTTTGTTCAATTGATGAAACAATTCTCCAAGAAGCACGACGAGCACCAATGACATTCTTGTAAGCAACAGATAATAAATTACGTTCTTCAACAGACAATTCTTGGCCAGAGGAAGCAACGGCTTTCATGTTTTCAACCATTTCTTCATAACGTTCTGCTTGTTCGGCTAATTTAGCAAGGTAAACGGAATCTTCACGGGAGGCTGGCATTATAATTTTTGTTCTTTTTTTGATGAGTAATACTGGTATTTAGATGTTTTTGACTGTAACTTGAGATGTATTTCTTCAGATAAAACTAAATTCATTCTGTTAGTATTCTGTTGCCACATTTTAAAGTGTGTAAGCTAGTTTGAAAATCGATTTCCCCAATTGAGAACAAACAAACAAAAAAAACCTATTTTTTAATTCAAGATCCCACATACTTGCAATTGAGATAATAAAAGTTTTTCAAATCAACCAATTTCAATAAAATAAACTCAAAATGAAAATGTGAAATGAAATACAAAAAAAAAAGACCTTTTAAATTGTATGGAAAAAATCCAAAACTGAAGTTCTTGTTACGAAGTATTAATTTTTTTTTGTTTGCCTCAGTCAGCCGACGAAATATTCGTGAGTCGTGCAAAATGGTCCGAAAAAAACTGACAACACAAACTATAAACAACATTTGCTCTCTCACGCTTTTTCTTGACCATAAAAAAAAAGACTCGCAAGAATTCTACTCAACCTCACAGAGGCTGGGTGTCTATCCTCCCCCCGTTTAAGCAAATCAATCAATCAAAATTTTTTTAGGCCCGGAATTTTCATAATATCTAATTGAGCTGTAATTTTCCAGTCTGATAATTGTGTAGATGCTTTGTTTTTAATCTCTTCAATAATCATATCAAAAGTGGTTTAAAATCAAGGGGATAATAAATATGATTGACTAAGCAAATGTCCATAATGAATCTTTATTTAAAACAAAATTAAAATATTCCACCCTCTCTATGCAATCAATTCATTCATAAACTAACTTACAAGATGATACTGCCCTTAACATACCTATGTGATAATGGATTTCTTTGAATAATCTAAAGGAGTAAGAAAACGAAAACTAAATAGAAAAAGAAGAAGAAAAATAAAAATATAAAAAAAAAGAGAGTGAGTAGTTTATGATTCAAAATGTTGGACAACGAGAACAACAAGAGAGAGAGAAAAGAAGAAAAGAAAAAAAACCTCTCTTTTTTTTTCCAATCAATAATGTCTCTCTCTTTTTTTTTTGTCACTGTTAGCTTGCCTTTTTTTTTGCCCGCTTGATTGCGACATTTGTTTTTTGTTTGTGAGCTTCTTTTTTTCTTGTTCTCTTTGGCTTTATAAACTAAATGTCTCCTGACTGTATAGAAATTAGACGTGTCCCCCGGTTCAACTTTATACTAGACTAACAACTTTTGATCAGACCAGACACGTTAATTGATATAGACTATAGGTTTACATCTAGCTCACCTGTATTATTCAAAACGAATATCCAATACTACGCACTACTATGGAAGAGTAGAAAAGTGGACATTTAAAAATGCAAATTAGTCGGTTGTCTAAGGTTCCCATCGCCACCTTACCTTACTACCAAAATACACAAATACTTTGATTTGTTATACATAGATTGACTCTATTTGAATTTGACGATAGATAAAGGATTCTAAATAAGTAATCTATCGAGCTATTTTTATTTTTATTTTTTTTTTAAAGAAAAGGAGAAAGTATCTAATCTATTTGCATGGATTCTACAGACATGTTAGATTGCTGCACCTTGTAGGGAACCACCTCCTTGATCTTTATACCAAATCTTTTATCTTTACTTATTTGCACCAATTGACCAATAGTCTCGTTTAATGAAGCTGGTAATTTATACTGAGAATGCACCCAGTTAGACTTGGCAGTAGCTTCACCACCAGTCAATCTAATCAATTCTTGGTTGTTTTCATTAATTGCAACAGTTGTTGACTCTCTTACATTGTTGATACTTCTTCCGGTCTTCAATAAAGACTTTAACTTCAAAGAAGATACACCCAAATTTGGCAAGGGAATCTCCATTCCTGGTAACACTGGTTTAGTAGCATCAATACCATGCTTTCCGGTTGGGTTGGCACTTAATAAGATTTCTTTTAAGGGAATAAACTTGGTAGTTTGGATAGGTTTTGGTTGAATTAAATGACGATTCGATAATTCAGCAGCACCCAATCTGTTAGATTTCATGTCTTGACCAATAGCAGCAATTTGCTGTTTAATTTCATCTTCTGAACTTTCTGTGTTTATAGGAAAGTTCTTACTGGCATAATCTAATTTGAAAGGGTAAACTGAAAACTGTCTGTCAATTTCTCCTAATAACTTTTTGGATGTCTTTAATTTCAACTGATGGGTAACGGCAAAATCGCGAATAAATATAGAACTTTTGGCATTAAAGTCTTGCTTGTTATTTTTACCAGTGAAGTGATCAATTTCTTCTGTGGTGACAATACCGATTTCGTTGACATCTGATAAGCCGGTCATACGAATATCAATTTGATACACTTCACCTGGCACTACGACAAAATCATCGGTTGGAATGGCACTGGAATTGTTGGTTTGAACTGGTTTATTGGAATCCAGTAAAATCAAATCTGTAGAAGTATTATTAGATTGTTTCAACAAACGGGCTTCTTGGTGCGATTCATCCCAAACAACACCTTTGAAATCATGTTCGGCAACAATACCTTCGGCTTGACCTGCTAAAAATCTTCTGACTCTTCTTATTTTGGACCCCGGAACAACAACACAGTTGAATGAATCAGCAATTGCATCAACCAATTCACGAATTTGTGAGCCAGTTACAGTGTTACTCACATTTTTCAAATTAGCTGGCAACTTTTCTGGAGACAATGAACACCCAAGCAACACAACTACAGATTCAGTTGCAAGATGACAAGCACATAATGCATCAGCATTACTTCCCAATAATGGACCCTCTGGTTTGGCATCTGCAGATGGTGGATAAATAACCAAAGTATGACTGACTTGAGAAGTGTAACCATCAATGTGGACACCTAAACTTATAGTCACGACGTCACCTTGGTTCAAGAAGAATTCACGCTCGTCATCGATTTCAGGTGAAAACCCATTTAGTAATTGATTCACATTTATTGTTGTTGGGTGGGCGATACCTTTTTCATTGACTTTGTTAACATATTGACGGGATAATAACTTTAATAAAAATGAATCTGTTAATAAACACAACTGCTGAATAGTCAACTTTGGGGATGTTTGTAAATGGTAGGAGTTGTTTATCAATGATGTGATATATGCTAAGGCAGTCTGGGTTATTTGACCAGCGACCCTATATTTTTCAACAACAAGCTCATCCAAAACATTCTTTTGTTTTAACAAGATGTCAGCATCTTCTTGACGAACTGCAAGCTGCATGGTCTTCAATTATTATTATTATTATTATTTGATTTAGTAAAGAAGAAGAAATGCTCTATTTAGAAAATGTAATTCTTGTATAATTTTTTTTTTTTGACCTAAACTCATCGCACATCCCTAAGAAGACTGAAAAAAAAAATTGTTTGAATGAAAAAATATAACTTCTCAACCATCTGCCATAGCTGCAAAACACAATAGACAACTTAAAAACGATATATAAATACATACTATAATGCATTGAGATCAACGACCAAAATTATCGATTTTGAATTACTGTATTTTGTCTTCTGAAGCTAGGTATTTTTGTGTATTTTAATAGTTCTATGATGCTACAGTAGCACCTATCTTTAAAACGTTCATTTGTTAATAAACTTTCCTTTTCAAATAAATTAAACTACATATTAAAAACCAAAAACTTTTACTTGGAAATGCTGAAAGCTAAATATTTCAATGCCAACTTCCTATGATGTCTTAGGTTGTTCCAACGTAGCACGGACGATAGAGCTAACAGTGTACTGCATGTAAGAAAGGAGTTTGATTGCTGTTACGAGTGTGTAGTGGGAGTGTGGACGAGTAGTGTATATTGGCTACGTAGAT
>OKKB01000162.1_pt1 | contig 37845 bp, 21 predicted proteins | sample 1613931 | NCBI WGS metagenome assembly OKKB01 (sample SAMN04436893, study PRJEB24849) | human gut metagenome | biome: human gut; feature: NICU; material: stool | host: Homo sapiens | place: USA: Saint Louis, MO | collected 2012-02-08
GTTGATCTATAAAAATCAAAGAAATTCTACACAAACGCTAGAAAATCAACAATATCAAGAACCTAATTTATCATTTTATAATCCCCATGTCATTGAATATTTGAAATCTAATGAATCTATATTCTGAAAAAACAAAAATAGCTATATAGTTTAATGAAAAAAAAAAGAACTAATCTACAGTTTTCCTATTTTCTATCTATCCATTGAGCATTTAATATCTTGTTAAACACAAATGGTTTTGAAATAATAAATCCAGCAAATAATACCACAATAGTAATCAGCAATTTGATTTTATCAAAACCTTTATTCAATAAATCAAATGACGATGAAGGTTGAATCACACTACAAAATTGATTTTCATTATTAAAATAACAAATCACTGATGTTGATTCAAATAATGTCGGTTTCACAAGTATGGACCCTTTAGCACCAGCATCATTACCGCTGTTTAATTGATATTTATGATTCAAAACTTGGAATGTTGTTTTAGCAATTATTGGATCATAAGGTACCATGTTAAAATCATTACCATAATCAGCAGCTTTAACTTCATGTTCTGGTCTTCTACTATTCAAAATGAATTTAGGAATTTCAATCAAACTTCCCAGTTCGGTGAGTGCAACTATAGATTTGAGGGTAATACCATATAAAGATCTAGTTGATTGCAATTGTACAATACGTTCTGGATAAATAAATGACTTAGTGGATACTTTATCGATTGTTTTCAGCGAGGCGATCCCAGAAGCATCAGATGAAAATTGAGCGTCAAATAAATCAACAACATTTATTCTCTGTTCAAGTCTTGGTTCACTGGTGAAATAAGAATACACAATCCAATTATCATCCATAACAAGACTTATCGAATCAAGATCCACGGTTTCTGAAGTATCATGAGTATAAGAATATAACAAGTTCCCCGTGATTCCATCTATCAAATGAAACTTTAATGATTTTCCAAAAGTCAACAATGAAATGGTGTTTGGATTCAAGTATTTATACAATACCGATTTATCAGCTAATGGAATCCCCAAAGAAGAAGTAGTAGAATCTGCAGGTATATTTTTGCAAGAAACAATGTTTTCGTCAAGTTTGAAAGACCATGTCTTTTTAGAATCTAAGGAACCTGCTGGAATAACAAATCCAGCAACTTCATCACTGCTAATAACTTTCTTGAAAAATGTATTTGTATCAACTGGTGCTGATAATTGGAATCCGTGTTTGTTTTCAAATCCCAAAACACCTTCCACATCAAATACATCGAAAAAACCAGAATCGTTTGAGGTTTGCTTAACAATTGATCCATCAGCAGTGTTAATTTCTATGATCGTTGATTTGAATATTCCAATAATGTTCCCATTTCTAACTTGACGCAATGTAATAAAATCCCCTTCAATTGGTAATTCCCAAGAAATTTCAAAGTTATTTGATTTTACAGCAACAAACTTTTTGTATTCTTCATCATAAAACACAATTAATTTGACAAATCCAATTGATTCATTTGAAGTAAACAAATTTTTATAGTTAAATGACGAAACAAATTTGCCTAGTTCAGCCAAGTGTCTGGTAACTCTACGAATCCAATTTGTTAAAACATATACACCATCACCTTCATGAAGAATCAGTTCAAGTTCATGTTTGATGCTCTCTGATTCGGGTTCATCAACAATAATGTATTTGTTAGCCTTTGAGGAGTATTGATGGAACTGTGGATAAATAGACTCTACTTTAGAACCATCAAATAAACTGTATACTTCTCCAACCAATTGGTCATTGATCAACAAAAGATTCAATTGATCTTTGTTTATAGAAACAAGCAGGTGTGGGAAATCCAATGACAGTTTGAGAATAAGCTGTTTGATACTTTTTGCATCTTTGGTATCAAGAAGATCTGTCAAGTCATGAACCTGTTTCAAGTTTTGATAGGACACAACAAGAAAAGCATTCAAGGGAGTAGTAAATAACTCGACTTTTGCATTTGGTTTGAGTTTGATAACTTCAAGTAATTCAGTCTTTTGATTCTTAGTAACGTGGATCAACTGCACAGCATCATTCAATGTGGCATACAATAAATTATTGTCAACAATTACCAAGTTTTTAAATGAATCATTTTCAATTCTTTTAAATATTTTATCGTGTTCATCAAATTTGAATATTTGATCATTCCCAGTTAGGAGAATTCCCTTATTGAATTCCTTTATTGATCCAACTTCAATTTCAGTAGTAAATACAACTTGTCCGGTTTTGGAAAGTTTAATCAATTTTTTATCATTAACTAGAAGATATATGTACCCTTTGTTTTGATCAACTCTGATAGAAGAAGCATTGTCATCGATTGTATGAAATTCTCCATTGTAATATTTAAGTACATTCTCTGAATCAATAATAAACAATCCATATTTACCATCGTGCAAACTTTTAGGAACAGATCCTAACTCAATGATTTCTAAATTACCAAGATTATCAATTTGGTATATATCTTGACTAGATCCATATACATAGATATGACTACCAGTCGATATCACATTACTTTTCTCTAACTCATTTATATCGATCTTCCATTTAATTGAATCGTGATTTAAAACATCAATTCCGAGTAGTTGATTGTGAGTGTTGGTGCCAACAAGTATATTATTCTTCAACAAATGAATGTTGTTCAAGGACCCTCCATATAGGTAATTAATCGATTCTCTTGAACCAAATGCATCGTCAATCAATACTGCATTTGAAAAACATAGAAAATAGCTCACAAATAGCCACAATATTGAAAGCATCGTGAATCTGTCTATTGGTTAGGTTTATGGTTCAACGTGTTGCAATATTATTACAACCATCCACCTAATATATTTTCCAATTTTTTTCCCTTTCAACTTGGTTCGTGAGTACATTGTCGTACAAATTAACTTTTGATCTGGTTTCGCGACATTTTTGTATTATACCTGCATACAGAGCATGATTGCTGTGTTTAATCGAGATTTCTGATTACAGTTGTGAATGATACATAATTTAGGGGGCAAGAAGTTAATTATCTCAATTTTCAAATTTATCAGTTGTTCTTTATTGAAACTTTATTTAAGAGGTTATATATTCTTCATTCAATTTATTTTTGACTACTTCTTGGTATTCTATTCAGTAGTATTAAAACAGTATTACAATGGACGGTCACGATTGGTTTCTTGTGTTTGTGGGATTTTTCTGTATGTTAGGGTTTGCCTGAGGGTTTACACCTTCACAATTTTGAACCTTCTACTAACTTTCAATATAGTGCCACCTGTACCTGTATTAATTAAGAGAGGATTTTTCTCTGCTGATTTTTGGATCAACATTTTGTTATGTCTTTTGGGGTTCCTTCCTGGATTGTTGCATTCCTACTATATCATTCTGGTCTATCCATACAGAGCAACTTATGCGGCTTTAGGTGGTGATGGACACAATAATAGAAGTGACGATTATGGTGCTACAACATCAACTTGATTATTATATTGTTGTGGATTTGTCTTACAAGAAAAGGACTTACAAGGGTTAAGCTTCATCGTGGGGAGAGGTAAAGTATACACCCATTATCATATTTCCGGTTAAAATGAGAACAGACAGACAAAGAGGGAAAAAAAAGTATCAAACAAAAAAATTTTTCACATTTCAACTTTTCTTTCTGGTTCATTCTTTATACTATAAACAGCCAAAACAAATATACGTATATGTTTATTGATTTCATTTTCCAAAGGAATTGGAGAAACTTCCCCGTGTATGATTTAATAACGCATTAACTTAAGTTGTCCGATACAAGTTATATTTATGAACTTATCATTCATTTGAGACATCGGTTCAATGTGTCAATGTGCGGAAATCAAGACTCACACGTACAGGCTATAGTCTGTAAATCCAATATCTTATAAGCAACGTTTGTCAAATTGTTTACAGGGATATATTTGCTGCAATTCGGTAAGTTTTCGTTCTGAAAATTTACAATAGGAATTGATTCAGTTTGTCCTAGAGATCTTGAAAGTTGCAATGGCAGTTCTTGTCATTTGTTTTACTTTTCATAATTTTGTCTCACTTTGTATATGATTTGTCCCGGGTGGCAATAACAAATAGTTGGAATCCATTCTTTTGAAGTTTATAGTTGAGAGTATCTCGTTCCGAGACCATTCTTGCTAGCTTTAAAGGAAATTTTCCTTCTATTTTTTGCCTGCTTTGGAGTTGTCTTATTTCGTTGGTTTGACTGTTTAACTATTAAAGCTATGAAATATTTTAAATTACCATCTCATAGCTACTGCCTGTACGTACATTTCTATTTATTTCTGAACTGCTTGTGCTATCAAATCCTCTTCGGTTTGTTTAGTTATCTCTGGTCTTCCACCTCCAGTTCTATATAACCACAATGCCTCTATTGCATAATTTCTGACAGATAAGTTTCTGGTCTTTTTTTCATCAGCTGCCTCTGTTATTGTTTCAATGATTCGTAATTGGTCTATCAAGTCCCACATCATATCTTCAAAGTCAAGTGATAGTTGTTTGATTTCATCTGTAAAACTCTGATCATCTGAGTCTGTTTTTGGTAGTATACTGTATTTATGTAATCCCAATTTATGTAAGATTCTCCCTAATGTTTGAATGCTCAAGCATCTTTGTCCAGCTAAAGTCGATCTGGCTAAATGTGCCAACTCACCCAATGTATAACCTGCCATATGTGGGTTCTCCGAATGATGATGAAGTCCCATATAAGTAGGTATTTCGGATGAACTATCTTTTGGTTCTTCTCCCTCTGGACCCAATTCAATTAAATCTCCTTTAAAGTCAAATCTCATATCAGATATTGATTCATAAACTGTAGACAATTGTTTTGGCATTGGCTGTGTCATCCATGACAACTTTTCTGTTTCTTTAGGCAAATCAGGATAGTATTTCTCATGTAGCTTATCAAAGAAATCGGGATCATTTATATCCAAATCTGGCTGTTTGGGTTTTGTAAAATGAACAGTATTATTCAATCCTTCTTCATCGCTATCAGGATTAATCTGGTAATCGTCAGGTGCAATGTGATCATTATTAGGAACTAATTCATTGACATCAGTAACGTCCTCCCATCCATTTGGATCCAATTCAATTTCATCATCCAAAGCTTCAAATTTAACCGTCTTGATATTATCGTCGAAAGCGACTTTTTTCGTATTGCTGCCACCCTCAGGTTCAGATAAGGATAATGAACTTATACCCAAAGCACGGTCCACATCTTCCTTATCTAATTGAGATAAATCTGTTAATCCTTCAGAAGTTTTCATTGATCCAATCCATCCATGGTATCCCTCTGCATGTTCATGAGCATGTCCATTGTGTTCATGGTCTGTTGCTTCCCTTTTCTTGGATCTACCAATCAAACTTTCAATTAATTTAGGGTCTAAACCCTTTAGTAACTCCTCACGCTCTTGCAAAATCTCTTCCTCTGACATTTGAGCCATCTTCTCGATATTTTCTTGGTGAATTTTGGAAGCCTCTGAACGGATTTCAGTAGTTTTTGGGGAAGTTGTGCTCTGCTCCTGTTGTTGCTTTTGCCTCCATCTTGAGACTTTCTTTTCTTTTAATTTTTTAAGTTCGGGGAATCCACCAATTGTGGGTTTTGGGGTTGGTTCTTTAGGTGCCTCTGTCTCATGCTCTATAATCTCTCCTATGAAATCCATTATGTGTAGTGTCTTAATAATGTTTAATAAAAGTAAAGTTCATTATTTATTTTTCATTGTATTAATTTATTCCTCTTTTTTTTCCGCCCTACAAATGCGAAGAGATGGAGAAGGAAGATTACAAATTTGGTGATATTTTTCTACAAACTTCTATATGCTATCTTTATCTATTGTGGATTGGTTGTTCTGAGGAGTAGTTTCCACCAAATAGCCAGGTGCAGAATAACTGTTTTTCTTCAACTTTTCATCTATCATGTTCATGAATTTGTCATTAACAACACTTGAATACACTGTGTATTTTGCTAGTAGGTTTTCTTGTTCGTGAAGTTCCTGTTCCACATCATCCTTTACTTGTAGTTTACCTCTAAAAGAAAACGGTATGTCAATAAAAGGAATAATAAAAACAACAAAAGCAGCAGCTAATCTCCATAAAGTATAAAATTCATCGTCTTTCCCGTGATTTCTGTTGCCGTTGAAAACCAAATTGATCCAGTTCCTTCTAAATCCCATATCAAAGGGTCTTTCATCAATATAATACCTGACTATAGCTCTACCGGTTTTGTGCTTGACATTAACATATTTTCTTCCTGTTTCTTTTCTAGGTGGGTTTTTTGTTTTCATCCAGCTGGGCATATTAGGGTTCTTTCTGGCATCTTTCCATCGATTATACCGTTTCCTCTGGTTTATCGTAATTTCATCTAATGTAGTCATATTTATACTAACGTACCGCAAGTGAATACCGAATAAACACCCTATCATAATGATCCAGAACCCACTCATAACAAACAATACAATAAAATTATGATCAATTTCACCCTGTTGAATAGATTCTCTGGTAAACCTTGCACAGTATATTAGCACAATAATGAAAAATGCAAGAAAACCCATCATAAATTTCATGAAAAATAGATAATTATCCTGTCCAATAGGTTGTCCAATCCATATACAGTAATGATCAAACTTGATCACATTGTATCCAACATCTTTTGAAAAAAAACTTCTTTCTAGTTTTATGGAGTTGGAGTTTGAACAATAATATGGAAAACCTTTTTCATCACAGAAAAATAAATCAGGTAAGGGAATTAAACCTTTATTATTTTCACTGTAAAGGTCGATAGGTGGGAATACTGGTGATTTCCCTGGTCCAACAAGGAATATTAATACCCAGTAAACTAATAACTCCAATTGAAAGAAACCCAATAACACCCAAAGGATAATTGCAACAGCATGTGAATGATGTACATATACTAGTTTATATCCAACTGCATAATTAATAGCATAGTTCAAATATGCAAGGACAAGAACAACACATATGGGAACTAGTAGTTTGATATAGTTTTTTTTCAAATATTCTTTCCTCCAAATCATGAGTTTCCATTATTTAAGAACAAATATTATTTGTGATATAGGGTTGTTTAATGATTGTTGTTCTTTCTTTTGCTTTTTCACCTTATGTTGGGTGCAAGTACTAGGTTGATGATAATTCAAGAAAAAGTGTAAACATTTGTTCTTTGCTCTCGTCCCTGACTTCAAAAAAATATTCGTCAATACAAGGCTATGCTACTAAAATATAATACACGACTCACTAAATTATAGAAGTTTGTGTTCCCAGTTCCATGTGTCTTCATACTATCGTCAACAGATGAATCCATATTTGTAAACAATTTTCAAAGAGAATGCCTTTTCGTAAACTCCACTCCACAATTATTTTAGGGGGGATAGGTTTTTTTTGGGGCCGTACGGAGATAACTTATCAAAATTCCGCAATCATTTATCCTCACAACTTTATCTAATATTTTGCTCCTCCTTGCTTTAACTTTTTTTTCTTACCTACACAATTGTACTCGAAACATGAAAGCTTTATTACTATTGTATACTGTCATTACAGTTGTTTTGGCGTTGCCTTCGCAAACTCCCTTTTCTTTGTCTCCATTGCAACAATTAAAAGATGAACTTGCTGGTAAAGTTTCTCAGAAACAGATTCTTGATATGGAGAGAATATGGATTAATTATCAACGGCAAAACGGTTTAGAAACTATTTTGAAAGAATTTAACCAATTCAAGTCACAATTTCAGTATTCATTAGCCTCCCAGGATAAATCTGAATCAACTTACAGTATTGAAGTATCCAAGGCATCCCCTGAATTGTTAGGGTTTGACACGGTTAAACAATATACTGGTTATTTCAATGTCAATGATAAAGATAAAAACTACTTTTTCTGGTTTTTTGAAAGTAGAAATGACCCCAAAAATGATCCTTTAGTTATTTGGCTTAATGGTGGTCCTGGATGTTCCAGTTTATGTGGATTGGCATTAGAGTTGGGTCCATCAATTATAAATGCCACTTTACAGCCTGAGTATAACCCACATGCCTGGAATTCTAATGCTTCTGTTTTGTTTTTAGATCAACCAGCAAATGTCGGGTTTTCATATGGTGGTAACATTCCTATCACCTCCGACCAAGCTTCACAGGACTTTGTTGAATTTATCAAATTGTTTTATGAAAGATTTCCCGAGTATGTCGATTTGGACTTGCATATTTCGGGTGAGTCATACGCTGGCCATTATGTTCCTAGTTTCGCTAATGCTGTTCATAAAGCTGATATTCCATTAAACTCAATATTGATTGGTAACGGTGTGACTGATCCAGTAGTACAATTGGGTGAAAAGAGTAATATGGGATGTGGTCAAGGTGGAATTGGAAAGATTTACACAGACAAGGAATGTACAGAATACCCTGAGAAATACGAGAAATTTGTACCTTATGGAGAATTATGTTACAAGAACCCAAATGCTTTAACTTGTTTTATTGCTGCATTGGCCTCTCCAAAAACTCCAGACACAGGTGATTTGAATCCTTATGATTCACGTGTCAAATGTGGTAACAACTCATTGTGTTATGATCAAATAGATTATCTTAACGACTACTTTAACTTACAATCGGTTCAAGAAGCTTTAGGGGTTGAAAAGACTTACACAATGTGTTCCTCTAATGTTGGATCCAGATTTGTTTCTGATTTTATGAGGCCATATCATACTTATGTTGCTGATTTGTTAGATGATGGTATTCCAGTTTTGATATATGTTGGTGATAAAGATTTAGTATGTGATTGGTTGGGAAACTTGGCTTGGGTCAATAAATTGAATTATACCGGACATGATCAATTTGAAAAAACTGAGTTTAAACCCTGGTACACCGCTGATGGCAAGTTGGCTGGTGAAGTGAAAAATCATGACCACTTTACTTATTTACGTATTTATGAATCTGGTCATATGGTACCTATGGACCAGCCTGAGAATTCCTTAGACATGGTAAATAGATGGGTTCGTGGTGATTTTAAATTTTAAGACACCCTCTGGTATGTTTAGTTGAATATGATTTAGTAGTGGTGTTGTAGTTAAATTTACTTGTGTTGCAAAACAACATTACACGTCTATTTTTTTTTCGTCTTTTTTTTTTTCAACGCGTTGTTTATTTCTGTGGGTTAAAAAAAAATCTTACAACACACTCGACTTTCCATCATCATATCCTAGCATTGTACAAAATGAGTGATTATGAATCAGGATCAGACATAGATAACTATTATGAAGCAGATGAATTTGACGATTTTATTGAATACAGTGATAATGAAGTTGAACAAGAAAAATCAAAACCAACCCCAGGCCAAATAGAAGTTGAGGAAATTGAAGAACCTGAAGAAGATAGAATAAGAACTTTGACTACAACTTTAAAACCAAATGAGACACAAGCCCAGAAATTATTAAAAGCGCATATTTCTGTTTTAGTATCAGCCCTTGGTGGTCCTGACCACACTTCAGATATTCAACCACCGCCTTATAAATTGGGCCATGATGCACTTGCGTGTCTTAAAGATATTAAACGCTGGATAAGAGCTGTTGATGAAAAGAAAAACAATTATGAGGTTGCCTTGGCATGTGCTGAAAGTGGATTAGTGACAAATGATTTAATTGTGATTATGTGTCAATGGGAAGATAAAATGCAAAAGAAAGAGACCATTAAAAACAAAACTACCACTGAGAAAACGATGTTGGCGTGTCTTGAATTGTTAGTACTATTAACATGGCCTGTTGAGTTTGGTAAAGATTTATCTGAGAGCCAAAAATTACTTTATTCCGAAATTAAAAAAGTGCATGTATCTTATAAGAAACAAATATTAATGTTTAATAATGGACAACTATTAAAAGCTGCTATTAGATTAGTTTTGCCAACTATAGCAAAGTCGAGGATAGACCGTGAACCTAGGGACAACCAAATTTTGAAACTAGTTTTGTACCTCATAAGAAATTTACTAGCTATTGAACCTGCAAACTTGTCGATATCTAACAAGTCACGTAAAGGTGCTAGTGTAACTGCATCTGATTTACCACTCGGTGTCACACAAGACGATATATCGATCAATAACGTATTGTCTGTATTCAAGAAAAACAAGGTATTGATGTTGCTTTTAACCATATCAGGATCGCTCGGAACTGAATTTGATAGAGACATGTTTGGCGAAATATGTTTGGAAAGCATTTATCTAATAATAAAGGGGTTATCAGCATCTGAAGTTTTGGTGAAAAAGAATTTGGGATCTACACCTGTTGCTGCGCCTTCTCAAAATACGGTTCCTGATGCCATCAATGCCTCACAGCCATTGCAACCAGTGACGACTACTGTTGGAATGCAATTGCAAGATTTGTTGGCCACCGAGTCCAAGAAAAAGAAAATTCAAACACAAAATATAGCTTCTAGACATGGTCGATTTGGATCCTTACTTTCTATCCGATCAGCCGACTCGAATTCTTTTGTCGTATCAGGACAAGAAGCATTAATCAACACTGATAGTTCTTTAGCTAAATTGGACAAGTCTAAGAAATGGAAAGATAGAACCTATTTCAAGTATGATTCCGATGAATACGTCAATACTTCCACTCCTGTTTATCTTAATTTAACTGGACAAGACATTTTGTACAATTTTGTGGAACAATTTTTATCAGGGGGGTGTTTCAATAATTTGATTGAGTGTATGGGATCAAGATTAACCAGTCAAACTGATTTGAATATGGTAGATGAGCTTACACTTGCTAGTTATTTTTTCACTATTTCATGGTTTTTAAGTTACCAAAGAGAAAGAATTGGGTTGGACTCAGAAAACAAGGAGTTGAATTATGGATCAGTGGGTGCTGCATTGAGTGAAGTCAATTTTATTTTGATCATTGGATATTTCAGAGATTCGTTTTCTGTGAAAAAATGGAATTCTTTGCATGTGGCAATGATATGTTTCAAGGAGTTGTTACAAATTTCCAATTCAGTGTTTGGTAAGGAAATCACTAACCAGACAGGCGAAGGCGATGAAATCTCACAGCATGAAATTGATCGAGAGTTGGCAGAAGGTATTATTAGAAAGCTATTTTCATTTAATGATTTTTTGAGTATTATTGTTCAAATACCTCAGACTGCGGCCAAACATTCTCCAGATTATCTTAGAGTCTCGGTTTCTGTTGTTCATATTTTATTAAAGGCTTTTGAAACTTTTGCCAATGAAGATGTTCATTTGTATATTCAATCAAAACGTAAACAAAGTAAGAGAAACCGTAAGCGGGTGAACAATTTGGATAAGTCTACTGAAGATAGGTTAAGAGATGTGATCTATGCATCAGATGAAGAATTAGACCAATCGAGTGCCAAAGAAATAACTCAAGAACGTAAATTAGATTTCAAGAAAACAGAAGCAAGGTTTTTCCATCAAGCGATTGTATCTACATATATCAACTACTTATCAAGATATGAAGATTTATCAAACCAAGAAATCAAAACGTGTCTTTCATATTTTCATCGATTATTTGTGGTAAGAAAAGATTTCACTGGGTTGTATAGATTGGATTTCATGCAATTGTTACAAAAGTTGAGAAATTATTTGCAACGAGGAAGTAGTCTACGTTTACAAGTTGAAGAATTTATTTATTATTTTATGAAAAAATTCAAGACTGCATTTGAAAGATTCCCCATGCCCATTGAAGTATTATTTCCTCGATTTGAAGATAACGAGTGTAAGGTTTATCTAGCTACAGGAGAAGTATATGAGAAGGAAGAAACGACATCAACATCACGTTCTCCAAGATTAGCTAAAGATTTGGAATTTGTACGTGATTTTGGTTTAGATGATCAAATTAAAATCTTGGTGAGTCAGTTGCATGTTCAAGAGAAGCAATCGTTACTCAAATGGTTGATACAGGAATTGGAGAGAATAATAAATGATAGGATTTTAAATTCAGATTCCATTGCAGAATTGAATGCATCTAATCAGCACCGTCGTTTATTCATTAACAATGGGTATTTGCGTTTCTTGTTACGTATAATTGGATTTGATTTGCCTTATACTATGGAAGAAGTGCCAGAGTTGGCAACTACCGTTGATATGGAACATTTGACAAAAGTTACCGAATTGATTAAAAAATGGGACTCTTCTCAACCTGTGATATTTGAAGATGATAAGGTGCCTTCTTATTTTGTACGTACAAGAGAAGCAGGTTATGATGAGGACCAGTATAACGAAAATGATCAAGAGTATGATTTTGATGATGATTCTATTGCATTTGAAACCGAGGCTAATCCAAACTCTAACCGAAATCATGTTTCTGAATTGGATCACTTGGAGGAATTAGAAAGACAATTACTGAGTAATGGTTCTAGAGTTAATTCAAAAGAACGTAATGGTACGAAAGGGAAAGCAAGAAAGAAATCTAAAGAAAAGAAACGCCCTGAACCTAAGAAAGTACGTGGTCTTAAACGTAGAAGAATACCTAAAGATCTTTTGGATGATGATGATTCACAACATGTCGTCAAATCTGCCGAGTTTGTCCATGATTCGGATGATGAATCTGATGATGAAAAAGATAAAGCCTTTTTTGAAAGAGAAGAAAAAATGAGGAATTTATTGAATGACATGGGTGGTATTGCTACTTCGGAACAATTGAAGGAAATTCAAAAAGTTTGGAAGAATTTGGAAACTGGAGGAAACAATAAAGTTGCTTCTACTGTGGCAAAAGCTGTGAAAGAAGTCGGGTTATTTGTTGAAGAAAGTGACAACGATGATGAGGTGGAAGAGGAAAGTAGAAACTCTGCTCCAGTAAATGAAGAAGCTGATCGTACAATTTTTGAATCAGGTGAAGTTGATACCCAACAAGATTTATCAGATGACACTTCAAATACTTCTGATATGGAATCAGAAACTGAAACTACGAAAAGATCATTTGTTGAAGACCAAGAAGAAATACTGCATGTCCAATCCAAGAGAAAACGATTAGTCATCAGTGATGACGAAGAAGAATAGTTTTTTTTTAGTCTATGCCAGATATGTATTAAATGTAGTTTTAAATCTAAACGTCTTAATCTATTACACAATGGTCTCCGCCATCAGAGCTTGTATTTTTAATTGTCATAAATGAGGAAATAAACATAACCGCAAAACCAAATAATACACATGCAATGCTTGGAATTGCCTTGAATATAATAAACTTTTTCTTTTCTTTAGGCATTGCCAGTTTATAGTCCACTTGATTCCATGACAATTTTAGATAACACAAAGGAGGTATTATATAGGCCATAAGCGACGCCGACGTGGCACCAACCAATTCTAAAATCATCCCCAAATTACAAGTGAATAATGCCACTGACATTGAACTGAACACTAGGAAACTAGTAATGAAGAAATGCTGTTTGGAGCTCAACTCCAAGTCTGCAGTGCTGCCATCAACACTTGCCTTCTTGGCCAATATAATCTCTTTCAAAACATCACGAACAACAAATATTTCCAATGGGAAAGTTGTTAACATATTCAATCCAAAACAAAATCGGGCAATATTGATCCAATTATCATTACTTTTGAAATTATTGAGAATGTTCCCCTTTGTAGTGTCTCCAAAATTGATTAGTCCATTTATGGCCATGATCATACAAAAAATCATGGAAACAAGGCACGATATGTGTGTCAATTTGGAAAACTTGGCTAAACTTGGGTTTTTCATTGACTGATAAATGAACATTGTGTTATGATGACAAACTAATGCAAATGAAATGACTGAAATTCCTTGGAAAATATTGGCATTGACAGTCCACTCTTTTACTGTCAATTCACCCTTTATAGTAGGTGAAACAAAAGGTGCTCTAAAAATAGTAAGGACAACAATGATGAACATTCCAACTAAAGCAAATCCAGATGCTTTTGCTAATTTTGAAATATCTCGGTTTAACGATAAAGGATAGGATATGCAAGTGGTGAACAAAACAATAATGGTATTTCTAGCAAACAACCAACCCAATGGACCATCTGACCTCGTTATTGACTCCGGGATGAATGCTTTTAAAACATGAGGAATGGTATCACCAATGATGACACAGAATGCCATACATCCACCGTATGCAAAGGAACAAATTGAAACTAATAAAACAATTTTACCCCAAACACCAAAACAATAATTTACAGTGTCTTGGTAAGATTTTGTTTGTGATAATATTGAGTTTTTAATGATTAATCGTAATGTCCAATCAATTAGCACTGTCAATAGTATCATTATCAATATTCCCCCAATTAACCCACTATTTCTGAATGCATAAGGTTGTCCAATGATCCCAGCTCCCAATATTGAGTTTGCCATATTCATAAATGCCATTTTCATTGTTGAAAACCCGGTCTGTTCTTCTTCTTGTTGTTCTTCAAGGCCATTTTCCACTTCATAATCCAAAGAATTCAAAGTTTGCAATTCATATTCGTCCGTTGATCTTTCTTGATTGTTGTTTGTCAAGGTCTCACTGTTACTTAGATTATCTGCTTGATTTTCACCTTGAGGTACAGATGTGTAACCATTTGAAGAGGACTTCGTCTTCGGTACAGACATTTTCTTATGGTAATTGGTCTAGATATCACTGATTGTGTCAATAGTTATGTTTGTTGACACGGTTTGAAAAATGAAAAAAAAGAAGGTGATAAATAAACAAAGTGCTTGAGAGATTATGGAGAAGCAAAAAAAAAAAATTCTTCAAGATTTATAATTATGTGTCTTTTTTTGTTTTGTGTCACTAATTTATGCCGAGGTGTAACGTATTGAGCCGATACATAAACCAGAAACATTGATAAGTGAATGTAATTGAGAATTAATAGAGCTAGGTCTCAGGATTTGTTGTTATGTTTGGTTGTAATAGTATTTCTATATTACATTTCACTTTTGAAGACAAAACACTTTTTAGTTACAAAATTATTGCTAAAATTTTACAAAAAATTGTCAAATAAATGAAAACATGTCCCAATGCTTTGCTTTGCATCACAAAAGTTTATGTCGCTATAGACCATTTTTAATCTTAATGTTGATACCAGTTAATTGTTGATTTCTCTGTTATAGACCCTGTCTAAATCTGTCTATTTCTGGTATCAAATCAAAATGTCGCTCATAATGTGCATGTCGTAAAGATGTCGTAAAGTTTTGATTTCATACTCATCTTAAATTTTTTTTAGTGATTGGCATTTTGTTCTTTCACATAGTTTTTATTTCTAGTTATCAACCTATCAAATACACCTCCACAACAATGCATCCAAATAATAAAAATTCATTTAAATCAAAAAAGAAATTTATAGATCGTCGAGAAGCCAAGTCTCAAGATATAAAACGTGCATTAACCCATAGGGCTAGATTAAGAAAGAACTATTTCAAACTATTAGAAAAAGAAGGGTTACAAGAGGAGGGGAAGCCTGAAGATGAGAACGATATAAGACCAACCAAGAAGAAGGGAATAAATTTTGAAGAACGTGCAGCCATTGTGAAACAACGTAAAGAGGAAAAACGTAAATTCAAACTAGCAAGTGTACAAGCAAAATTGGAAAAGATTGAATCCAATTCGAAAGAAAGAGCTTTAAAGCGTGAACAACTAAAAAAATCAACTACCAAAGGACAACCACTAATGGGTCCAAGAATAAACGATCTTTTAGATAAAATAAAGAAAAACGAAATGAGTTGAGATATAGATATATAGGAATATTTATAAATAAGTTTATACAAGAATTAATTAAATAATATAGATAAGATAAAGTCTAATCTTTGTTTCTGGTATTGATTTCTCTAAAATGTAAGTCTTCTGATCATCAACACAAAATCGTAGAGATATAACGTACTCAATCTCTTTTGATAATACCACCAGTTTGAAATAGAATGTGTCAACCAACTCCAACCACGATATTTCTGGTTTATTTCTTCTTTCAGCTCATCATAAACACATTTTGCACAATAATTTGCCATGATCAAAAAAGTTCTTTCGGGTCCTAAAGAACTCTCTAGGTTTTCATCTAAATTCCTTGTTAAATCATTAGTCTTTAATATCAATAATACCATTCTCGGCATGTTACTCAAAATATCCATCAAATCTTCCAAAACCCTGTTATCATTATTTATCTGCCCTTGAATTTTTTGAATTTCTTCATTGGATCTACGACTAGATATATCATAATTCAAAGCTTCCTCTGGTGCTCTTCCGGTAATTGCACTCATGAAAATTCTGAATTTTTGGTCATCATCGCCAATATTGGCAATTTTCATAGCATATTTCTTCATATTAGGAACATCATTATCCAAAACAGCTAACCAGAAATGACTATAATCACGTTTCATTTGAAGAGGAATCGTTCTGTAAAGTCCATGATCATACAAAATTATTTCAAAATTATGCCCACTCTTGTTGTGTTCTGATTTAGGGACACTTCTAATAGCCAAATTACCACCATGAGGATCACAATGCAAGGCAACACCAGGGGTAAAAATCATATTATTGAAAATATGAGACAAACAAGATGAAACTTCAGATGGATCAATGTTATTTTGTTCCATATATTTCAAATTATCCAACCTTTCACCAGAAACATATTCCATAACCAAAATTCTAGATTGGGCTTCGACTATTTTTGGAATACGTAATGCAGTCTCACGTTGATAATTTTTGAAATATTCTGCTGTTTGTTGAGCATTTTCTGCTTCCTTTGTAAAATCCAATTCAATATAAATGGAATTTTGCATTTCATCACCAAGCCAAGTCAATGGATATTCAGGGAACACTTTATACATTAAATCAAACACCATTTTTGTGAGTGCAACATCCAAGGGGACAAACTCCTTTAATGATGGATGCTGGATTTTGACTGCCACTTTCTCTCCATTTTTCAAAGTTGCTATATGAACTTGTGCTAAAGATGCCACTCCAACGGGGTTTGGATCAAATTCAATGAAAAGATCTGACATTTTCTTACCTAAATCATTTTCAAATAACTTTTCAATTTCTTCTAGTGACGACTGTGGACATTTATCTTGCAACGGAAGCATAGTATTTGTCCATTCTGGTGGCAAAAGATAAGTTAAAGCTGTAATATGTTGACCTAATTTAATATATATTCCACCATTTTTCTCTAATGCTTTCAAGGTGATTTCTGCAGCTTTTTTGTGTGTTTTCGATAATGCTTTATGACGATCAATATCACCATCATAAGTTGCACCTAATGTTTCTTTATATAAGGCAAAACAACGGATCATGGCAACAGTTACAGTGTTGACTCTATCAATAGTTAAAACTATATGTTTGAATGAATCATTTGTGTAATACAAAATAGTTGTCCCTAACCCAATAGCTAAACCAAACTTGAAAAATTTACCATATCGAGATGATGATGATGATGTTGATGATTTTGTCTTCTTCGCTGACGAGTTTATTGTGCTGCTTACTGTTGATGTGGAGTAAAGTTTGTTCGATTTATAGGAAACAGTCGGAATTCGGGATTCTAGAGGTGGCTTAACATTTCTGAATATGGGAAAACCCCTATTTGGTATATAACCTATTTGTCTTCTCAATATACTAGACCCTGGCCCTAGTCTAACTAATCTTATCATCCTTAATGAACTAAAAAACAAGTTTAATGAATGCAGTTAATGGGGAAACTGAAAAATCACGATTTTTATACGATTTGCTATTTTTGTTTTTTTTCTTGTGATCTTTTTATTTCAACAACACCACTACTAACAAAATGATCACACAAATACCCACCTGTTAATAGCTGAATCACATGGATTAGTAGTCAGATATAACTATCTACTAAGTATAAGCTAGACAACTACTAAACAAAAACCAACCAATCATACATCGAGTAAAACTGAATTCCCTGGTCATAAAAGTATATTCATTATTACATATTATTAATATCTATAAAAAAAGAAAGCAAATTTATCCTTGAAAGTAGTTTTCTATATTTCTACTCTCATTATTGTCAGCACTATTCTTCACAGCAACACTGTTATTGTTATTATTGTTATTATTTTCAATATGATTCAATAAATGTTCATTATGTAAGAAATCCAAATCAAAATCGTTAAACTCATTAAACACATCTAAATCATCAAGAACAAACATTGAAGGACTTGAAGTTGTACTTGCTGCACTATCGATTTGTTGATGATTAGATGGTGGAGAACACAGAGGCACTGGTTTTAACATCTCTTCATCTTCTTGTTGATGTCTCATCATTGGGGTAGTTATTGGCATACTACTTCCCAAGGGACTAGGTGTATATGATCGATATTCTCTCATGTTAGATTCTATTGGGTTATTGTAAACTGATTTCCGTTTCATCATGGCAGTATGATCAAAGGGACATTTACGTCTCTTCTGATTTGACAGACTAGGTCCATTAGAACTAGCACCGTTTTCACCGTTACCATAGGAAACAATTGGTGGAAGTATAACATTTGACCCGACTTCTTGTAATTTTGTAGATTCCTCATTTTCATTCATCAGTGTTGTTATGTGAGAAATTGGACATTTAGCTCCTTCACTTTTTATGGAAACACTTGAAGATGAGTTGGCCATTGAAGTTGACTTGGTGTTAGAATCATGAATAACAGGACACGATTTAGGTTGACTAAATTCTGGTACACCTTTATGTAATGCAGCATAATTGACTTGTTTGGAATTGCTATTGTTAACAAATGTAAGATAAAATTTCCATAATTTGGATAATTTTACCAATTTCTCTTTATTATTGACAATTACAGTTTGCAAAAACTTTAACGTTGAAGAAACATCGTTTGTGATTTTATTGATTTGATCTTCAAGTAATGATTGATGCAGTTTTAAAAACCCACTTTGATTCTTGACTCTAAGTAACAATCCAATCGCCATTTGTATAGATCTAGTAAACAATTCAATTAGAGCCAGATATATATATTGAGAGTGATGGTTCCCATTCTTTAAAATCTCAACAAATTGACTCAACCGTGAAACAATACCAGGAAATACAAACGTTTCAAGTAATCCTTCCTCGTTTAATTCCTCTCCCTGCAACAACAAAATATAAATCATAAAAAGTCTCAAATAGGATAACATATAGACGACTTCCATTCTTTTGATTTCAATTATTCCTTCCAACCCAGAGTCCTGTAACCATGTAGAACATTGCTTGATTAAACTATCCAAATTAGATACTGTCAATTTTGGTATTCCAATATTTAATATCCCGTAATGGAAAGACGAAGTTATACTGGCTATTAAGTAGTGCACATGCAAAGCAATAATCAAGTTACTTTCTCCCACACGAATCAAATATTTCAAATGACATTGCAACAGATCAACTATTGCAATTTTAGAATACATTTTTTGCAACAAATGGTCTAATTCTGATGATTGTTTAATTATGGGAACAAAATTAAATGACACCAAATTACATATTCTAATCACTTCTGTCCAAAGAAGACTGAAATGCAATTTCAAATATTTTGCTCTTTTTCTTTGATAACTTTGAAATTCTATCAATTCAGGATCCTTCCAAATTTCCATATCAGAACCGGAAGAAAGTATATTTTCAATAAACTTGGAAAAAAGTTTGGTGAATAGTGTTTTTGGATCTATTACTAACCCACCTGGTTTCTTATACTCATAAATTATTTTGTTTAATACAGTGATATATAAGGCAACAAAGGAAACCAAATTAATGTTGTCATCATCAGAAGTTAAAAAATCCTCAATAATATAAAGTATATTTGTTTGTTTTGCCCCAAGTCCCAAATATGTATATTCTTGTGGGAATATAACATTGAAACTTTGAGTTATATCATCGACAACCTCACATTTAAGAACATTTCTTAAATAAGTGAGCGTTTCTTCTACTATTACCGCGATCATCGACACATAAATCCCACTGATTTTCAACTGGTAATATATATCTTCATCCAATCCTTTAGGTAAATTGAGTATTAATTCTCCATCTAGCCCCTTTTGAATTACATTAAGAATATCTGTTTTATAGAACAACAATAAAGTTTTACTTTCAAATATTTCGCTTTTGAAATAAAAATCCAAAAGAAATATAAGTTGTCGATAATTTAAAGTTGAACCACGAGTCAAATTTAAAATCGATTCCCATAAAGATTGCAATTTCTGTTGTAGACTCTTTGATTTATTATGTATATCAGGTTTGAAAACGGGGCATTGTAATTTCTCTGAATCATCTTGAGTTTGAGTCGTTGAAATGAGGGTACTATTCGTCACGTTTCTTTTGGGACTGGGCGTTTGTGATTGGGCCTCATCTCCCATAAAATTGAAATCACATTCTATGACTGGACATTTGTGATTGTTTGATGTTGATGATGCAAGTGGTAATGATTGTTGTTCTGTATTTTGCGAATCACTTGGCAGAAACGAATAAGTAAAATCGATTTCATTTATTTTGGATGAAGTTTTCTTTAATTGGGCTGGTGCTAATTTCTTGGCCGAATTGTCATTTTTCAATTTGTTAATTTTATACATGTGATACATTTTTTGTAAGTTTGTGATTTTGAACCACAAAGTAGTTAATTGTGGATCGAGTTTTATTATATTTACCCAAGAATATATATCAAGGCAAACTGGGAAAGACAAGACTCGCGAATTTAAAACAGTATACTCACTTAGTATCTCCATCGTGACTCGTGGTTGAACAGCAAATGGACTTAATTTGGAGAGAATAGTGATATCTTTGCCTAAATAAAAAGTGCTCTCATCTCGACTTTCACTATTTGCTGATTGGCTATTGCGGGGCGATAGTTGTTGGAGTACCTGTAGTTGTCTCTTTAGGTTTTCTATTTCCTTTTTCTGGTTCGAAATGGTCTTTTCATTCTGGGATTTTAGTTGTTTATATTCACTTGTGGTTTCTATTTTCACTGGTGACAGAAGAGATTGACATGAAGCCAATGGTGATGACCCTCCTCCACTGGCATCGTTATCTATCCAAGGAGGATTAATATACTGACATAAATGGCCTACCCCATTTCTCACACAACCCCCGCATGCTGGTTTACCTTTATCACATTTCACTTTTCTCTTTTTACAAGCTAGACATGATACGGGGACTCTATTTCTTTGTCTCTTGGGTTTCTGAACTTTGTTGGGTGAGTTGATTTGTTTGGAGAAACTATTACTGTTTTCCATTTTTACAGCTATAGGACCCATCTTTACGTTTGATTTGAGTATTAGTTCCCACTCTCAATATACTCCAATAACTGTCTATTATTGTTAATGTGTAATAATCCAAGATATTCTGACTAATATAGTTGTTGAAATGAAAAAAAAAATCTCGTAAATATGGAATCACCTGTGATTAGTTTTGCCTGATTAACTTTAATTTGTTTTTTTCTCTTCTCTTTTCTTCTTCTTTTGGTTTGTGTTGTGAAGGTTTGAAGATTTACGCTTTAAAGGAATATAATATTATAAATTTATTCTTTTATGAACTCGCTCATTAAATTAGATCAACCAAATTTCTAGTAAAAATGAAACAAGTAAGTTCATAAAAAAAAGGAAGAAATAAAAGAAAGAGGTGCTACTCTGGTTTTATATATATGTAATTCGTCAACCTAGTAATACCAAGCCAATTAACTTTTAAATACCCTTAGACTTATTACCTAAAAATGAAATGAGTTATTAAGATTACTAATACACAATAGTGATTCTAAATAACATCCCCTACATATTATACATTCAAGAAATTCCTTTATTTAGGTAAATTCATTGCTCAGCTGTTTTTGCTTTCATCGTGTAAAAAAATTCTTTGATTGTCTATTATTCTTATCTGATTAATCTTGAACTGAGTCCAATTGTATCGAAGATTGATTGTAAATCTTTTATCTGTTTAATATTATAAATTAGCTTTATTAAGTTTTTAGGGTTTGCTTTAAATCCCGTCTCGTGGGTCACTCTAATCACAACAAACATCGCTTCCCCATCCTGAGTTTGTATTTACCTCGAATAGTCTTTTTTTTAGTTGAACTTAGTTTGAAGTAGGGCTTGTCATTGAGCGTGGGTGTTAGAGATGTTTTGTGTTGAGTCCGATATTTCCGATCAACTAGGTTACCATTTTATATTTTTTTTTAATTTGCGCATCCGATGGTATACGATACACAAACGAACAAAGAACCTTTAAAAAAACAGTTTATGGGCGGAAAGGCGGGCCGAAACACAATGCATTCCCATCAATGGGGTTTGTAAGTTGTCCCCGCTGCTCATTGGCTGATACTGTTGATTGTTCGATATGAGGCAAGTATTCACGAGCAAATGTTTTACCCAATTGTAATCATTCTACAAACTGGTATTTCATTTTCGTGTTTGGGGAACGTGAAATATGCATGTCTAAATCTACCAAGGTTCTAGCCTAGCTTGGCCTGGCCTGCTTTCAATGGATCCTAATTGAATCATTTTGCATTAATATCTTGGCATTATTATATTGTCCACAAGTTTGTAATATGGACCTTCCGAGGCTTGTAATTATTATTTCACGGATAAGGCATTTTCCGAATAAGAAATGGTAATGACTTTCACTCTATCTATCTTTGTGTATCCAGGCAAGATAACTTCAATTGTAAGGAGGGCCGTGCCTGTAAACACAGTGTAACAGGATTAACTAGGAACTTAGATTAGACTGATTCCATTATTGTAGTACAGACACCAAGAATTTGACAAATTGTCGGAAACTAATAATTATAGCTCATACACTATACTGCTTGATTTAGTTGATAGAATCTCCGACTCACTTGAATCTTTACTTTAAAAGATCTGCATTACTTTAAACGACCGGAAGGTGTTTCTCCAAATTATATTAAAATAACTAACTAAATAGGTTGAGATAATCCGCAAATCTGCTAAAAGGTACATGTCATCGAGCAAACGAATGCCAAACCTTTATATTACTTCAATTTCTAAGGATGCTATTTATATGGTAGTGCGATCAGAATCAATTTTATTATGGGCTGAACAATCAACAAAAAAAAAAATACACACTCAAGAAACTACTCATCTAGAAAAAAACAGCTTTCAACAGCAACCATTAGACCAAATTAATCACAGATGTCAGCAGGTATTCCAGTAAGACTTCTAAATGAAGCACAAGGTCATATAATATCAATAGAATTGATAAATGGAGATACATACCGTGGGAAGCTATTAGAAAATGAAGATAATATGAATTTATCCCTATACGAGGCAACTATAACGCAAGGCAAATCGGGGAAAGTAAGTCATATGGATCAAGTGTTTATAAGAGGATCAATGATTAGATTTATATCTGTGCCTGATATATTAAAGAATGCTCCTATGTTTTTCATGAAACCTGGAGATAAACCAAAACCACCAATAAGGGGTCCTCCACCAAAAAGAAAGAGAGTATGAGAGAAAAAAATTGGAATTGAAAAGTTGATACTTTTAATAGTATGTTTTATAAACTTACAATATATTAAATAATTCACATAACTACGTACTTTCTATTGAAGAACCGATTAAGAACAATTGTTGTTGTTATCTAAAAAATAGGGCTCATCTAAGTCATTGTGACCAATTCTTCAGCTGATGTAGGATGAATAGCAACACAATTATCAAAATCTTTCTTAGTTGCACCCATTTTAATGGCAACACCAAAACCTTGTAAAATCTCAGCACTTGAATCACCTACAATGTGTAAACCAACAACTTTTTCTTCTGGTCCAGCACAAATGATCTTGTAGACAGTAGGTGATTTATCTTTTTGATCATCCATCATAGTATAATACATGGCAGTAAATTTAGATTGATATATTTTCAAGTTTTCTTCACCGTATTTTTCAATGGCTTCCTTAGTTGATAAACCAATAGAACCAGCTTCTGGATGTGAGAAAATCACTGATGGAATATTGTTATAATCCAATTTATCTTTGGCAAATTCTGGACCACCAAATAATCTATTTGATAATCTTCTACCTGCAGCAATGGCAACTGGGGTTAATTCAACTTTACCAACAACATCACCAAGAGAAAATATCTTTGGATTGTTGGTGACTTGGTATTCATCAGCAACAATTTGTTGTTTATCATTTATCTTTACACCAACTTTGTCTAATCCAATATCAATCAATGATTTTCTACCAACCGTCCAAATCAATTCATCTACTTCTACGGAGGTACCATCTTTCAAATGAACAACTTTTTTGCCATCTTTGCTACCTTCAATTTTAGTAATGGTAGATTGTTTATGAATATTGATTCCTAAATTGTCAATATAGTAGTCAGTAACAGTGTTTTGGATCACTTCATCAAAACTTCTTAAAACAGTGTCTCCTCTGATAAAGAAATGGGTTTCTGAACCAAGACTACTGAAAACCCCTGATAATTCAACCCCAATGTAACCAGCACCGACAATGGCAACTTTTTTAGGTTGTTTTTCCAAGGCAAAGAACCCATCAGATGTAGTACCTAATTCAGCACCAGGGACTGAAGGAGGAACAATTGCTGTACCACCAGTGGCGATCAAAGTCTTGTCAGCGGAAAACACCAATTTCTCACCTTTTTTATAAGTTTTCCCTTCGTCCAAGAATGGCAATTCTTGATCACCCAGTAATGTGACTTCAACTTCACCTTCAGAATTGATAAATTTAGCAAATCCATATGCGTAATCGACTTTTTCACGTTTCAAATTATTCTCATAAATTCCATTCAATCTAGTGACATAAGCATCTCTTTTATGTTTAAGTTTAGCCCAATCGAAATCTCCATATTTAATTGAGTCTGGCTCTTTATCTAATCCATAAGCATATAAATCATGCTTTTTATGAGCCAAATCAGCAGTATACCACATGACTTTCTTAGGGACACATCCAACATTAACACAAGTCCCACCAAACTTTTTGAAATTTGATTCAATTAATAATACTTTGGCACCATATTTGGCAGCTCTTCTTGCAGAGGCAACACCACCAGATCCACCACCAATGACTAAATAATCAAAATGTTTAATTGAATTTTTTGTTGAAGTTGGAGCCATAGTTGTTGTTGATAATTGTCTACTTAATTGAGTAAGTCTAGTAGTTGATTTAGATATTATACTATTAGTAAACATCTAAAAAGAAGAACCAAAAAGAAAAAAAAAACTTATGAAAATATAAATGCAACTTGAAAAGTTAGAAATTGAAGCAATTATATATTTCCACGAGGAATAAGACTAGGGAGGAATAGTTTCCAGAATATATTGTCCGTCTGTGTGTATGCATTTTTTTTCTTCCTTTGCTATTTCTACATTGACAAAGTGGTTAAGCTTTTTTTTTTTTCGAACAATTTAGGCTTACTAATCCGATTCTTTGATAAGTTATACTGTGGAGCGGAAAAACGACCATTCGATGACATTGACGCTATCCACGCGGCAGAGACGAAGAAATTACCAGAAATACCATCCAACGGTTAGAGATTTGTCAGTCGCGTTGGAGCTCTAGAACGTCGAACGGCAATACATCCACTTCATATGAAACAATTCCTGTATTACATTTAAACTAAAAACAACTAAAACATTTCTAATCCAAATTGTGATTTACTTTTCTGTCATTTCCTCTTCATCTATGCTATCATGAATGCATTGGCGCAAGTGGCCAGTAGTAAATTGCAACAATTCCTCCTCTAGTTCCAAATTAGAAACATCATCACTATAGAAACTAGGTTCCTTGTATTCATCATCATCAGCATTAACACCAACATATCGAGTAGTATGCACATCATAAATCTTGTCCAATTTTTTAGCTGTCAAGCTTTGGAAACGTTCATAATCAAACTGACCATGTCCGTTTTCATCGCTTTGTTGATTATCAGTCACGATTTTCTTATGGAAAATATTTTGCTTTACTTCTTCTTGTAAAATTTTAAAATTACCATCTTCTTCCAATAAATAATTCACTTCTTCCATATCATTATTGATCAAACTATGCAAATCCAAAGAAATTAAATTGTTGTCAATCACATTGTACTGATTTCTATTGGTGTAACTATCAATACTGTTGTTGTCATTGTCAGTTATATAATCGAGATTGAGTTTGTTTTGATTGTTGAACAATTTCGAAAGTATTTCTTTCTTCTGGTCTATTTGCAATTGTCTTCTGAACGATATTAAATTGTTATTAGATAAATTCTGTTCCCGTTGTGATAACACTTTCCGTTTATATTCAGTTAAGAGTTTTTTCTCTTCTTGACTTGATAAATTCGGATATTTGGACAATTCTTTCAATTCACCTTCAGTGTATCCCGGTATTGAAATTATGGGGTTCTTAGTGTTTTCACTTTCGTCGTCGGTGGATTCTTCTTCATCATCATCATCATCATCAAAAATAATGCCTCTACATATTTTCTCGGCAGATTCCCAGGCTCTGATTTGTGATTGTTTTATAGCAGGAAATAGCACCTCATCATGCTGTTTTTCATTTGTGGCTACAGTTGTAAATACTGAAAAGTCATAAGGGCTGGATGCAACTTTTTGTAGACCAAACACTGGAGGCGTCACTTTTTTTGCATTAGATTGGGAACTGTTAGAATGAGAATGTCTTGGATCTTTGTCTGATATTCGATTGATTAATTGTTGTTTCAGTGACTGTTGTAGGTTTAATAATTTGTTTTTGATTAATCTCCCATTTTTAGACGTCCTTGAACTGTTGTTGATATGCTCATTCTTGCTACTTCCAGTTTGTCGTTGGTGTTGTGATGGTGGTGGTAGGTGTTCGTGGTGTTGTCTCTCTTGTTGTCGCTGTCGTTGGAACTTTCTGATATTATTGCTTGGGGTGCTCATTATCGACGACGAGGAACTGACGGTTCTATTATAAGGGAAAATGCTTGATGTACTCATATCATTATTAGACACAATTCTTGATTGGTTGGAATGGGTATGGTTGTTAAACTTTGGTAAACTGCTATACTTGTTTGACATTGAAGTTGTAGCTGTTGAAGACGACGAATTACGCGACGCTGAAATGTAATTTTCCGATAAATTCATTATTTACATATACCTCCAGTTCTCTATAAAATGCATTCACCTGCAATGATGTGTATTGAACACTGTGTGGTAATTTCAAAAAAAAAATAATAGCCCTTTGTTGAGTATAAAAATGTGTTACTAAGTACCCCTTGTAATTTAATTGCTAAGTCGAATATTAATATTAATTATTATTATTTTTTTAGTGGTGTTGTCTTTCCCTCCTTAATTAGATTGTTTTGGTTGTCCCGAAAATGATAATAAAACTTCCCAATTAGGAACGTTGTGGCTAAACCATATTTAACCAATTTAAGCACTTTGAGCCGTAGTGCAAAAATGAAACCAGAAGGGAAAAAAAAGTCTAGAAGTATACTAAATTGGTTGCGTATATAGTCACGTGTATTTTTCTTATTTAGGGCTATAGCCCTAATGATTGTGTGGGAGTGCATATAAAGTTTTTGCTTTTGCTCTTATACTACGCACAATCTTAACACTCGAATTTTTTTTTCCTTCTCATTTTTTCTTTGGTACACACAAACCAAGTGAGAATTATACTATACACTCCCATAGGCTTACTCCCACTCGCACAGTATTGTAGGTTTGACTCGCACGAAGACACACTAACCAAAAAAAAAAAATAACTGAAATTTTTTTCAATAGTATTAGAGTATATTCTTAGACTGTATCGAGCATTAAGACACCATGGCTACTGAATTAACTGTTCAATCTGAAAGAGCTTTCCAAAAGGTTTGTACTAGAGATAGATAGAAAGACAGAGTACTGAAACACTATGAAGGATTACTGGGAGAAGAGGAATAATCAACAATCGAACCAAAGAGAATGTTAATCAAGAATGAAATACTATGACGAAGGGAAATCATCAATAAATTATACATGTCTTGGGAGTTTAAAAAGATATTCTTCATCCTAAAATTATAATATCAACCTGTATGTTTATAATAAAGAACTCCATTTATGTTAAAATACAACCAACTTCATTAGAGATGATTATTTAGATATTTTCAACAACCAGTATCAATATCCCAGATCCTTGCAAGTGTTTTTTTAGTTTAGTCTGTTTTGGAAATAAATTAACAACTTGGAAATACTAACAAATTTGAATATTTTAGCAACCACACATTTTCACCAACCCAAAGGCTAAAGCCAACAAGAAAACCAAGAGATGGTATAAAGATGTTGGTTTAGGTTTCAAAACCCCAAAAGCTGCCATTGAAGGTTCTTACATTGACAAAAAATGTCCATTCGCTGGTACTGTTTCCATCAGAGGTAAAATCTTGACCGGTACTGTTGTTTCCACCAAAATGCACCGTACCATCATTATCAGAAGAGATTACTTGCATTACGTTCCAAAATATAACAGATACGAAAAAAGACACAAGAATGTTGCTGCCCACGTCTCTCCAGCTTTCAGAGTTGAAGAAGGTGATGTTGTCACCGTTGGTCAATGTAGACCAATTTCTAAAACTGTCAGATTCAATGTTTTGAAAGTTTCTGCTGGTGCTTCTAGATCCAAGAAATTCTCTAAATTCTAAACAAAACCCCAAGAAGATAAAAGAGAATAATCTAATCCAATCAACACCACAACAACAAGAAAAACAAAACATATGCCTATGATCAAAGTTAAGTATTGATATATATATGTATGTGTGTATATTTGTACATGACTTTAACTTCTGTATTAAGGAGGTGTATATTATTAGTTTATTAATGTTACATTAGTTTTTTATAAAGAGTAATATGAGAAAGTGTTTCTCTCTCCAGGGTGATTAAGTATTTATTACCATGTCTACGTGTTTACTATATGTTTACTTACCAGGTGTATTGAGTACATATTTATACAATGGAGGAACCAATGTAATAAATATTAGGAAATGTTTAGGCATTTGATGGGGTATTCTTCTTTGCAACTTGTAAACGACCAGACCCCCATTCAACTAACAATTTAATCAAATCATTATCTTTATGAAGTTTTTCAAATTCATCACAACCACCCCTACTTTCAAATGATTTACCAACCAATACGTTTGGCACAGTTCTTCTCCCACTCTTCTCTGTCAAATAACTTTGTAATTCAGCTCCATATTCATATCGATCTAATTCAACAACATTTGGTGCTGGTGTTATATCATATTTTTCTAATAACAATTGTTTAATCTTTTTTGAATATGGACAATATGATTTACTGAAAATTGTCATTGGTGATAATGATCTAATTTTTATCAAATCAGATATTGGGTCATATTCACCATTATCTGGTTTGACTTTGGTGGTGTCTTTATTAGTGTCTTTATTACCATTGATGGCTTCATCTTGATCTTGTGATATTTTTTGATTTATTTTGTCATCAGTTTGAGGATCATTTTTAGAATCAATGAGATTGGCAACTGATTCGTCATTAGTGGCGGTATATGTAGTACTTTTGGTGTTATGTTTGTTTGGTTGTTGGTCTGATGCTTGTGCATGAACCAAGGATGCAGCGTTGGATCCAACTTTATGTAAAGTAAAAATTAAACCAAGGACAAAGGCCGTTAATGCTATTATTCTTAATTGTCTAACTCCAGCCATGATGAAGTGTAGTTTTTAAAATCGATATAATTCAAAAAGAAGAAAAGAAAGGCGGGAAGGTTAAATTAAAGCATATGTATATGGATATATTTATATATATATATATATATTGTGTATGTGTTTTAGATGAATTTCTTTTTTCCGGTTTTTTTCTTTCTTCCAAAGTTGTGTTCTGACCAAAAAATTTTAGCTGTTGTCTTTTTTTTTTTGTGATGTTCGGTATTGTTTCTGTTTGGGGCGTTCACTTCTCCTCTTTCAATGCTTGTAATATAATTACTCCTTCGGTAAATATTTTCCTCGTTTTCCTCGTTTTCCTCATTTTCCTCATTTTCCTCATTTTCCATTGTTGTATCCAAGTAGTCCAAGACGTTCCGGGAATGTAATTGACCGCGATTCTAATCATGTCAAATTTTTCTTGGACGTGTATTCATTGTTCAATGTTGGATTCAACACGTTAATTTTGAATTCAATTATCTCTCCAACAGAATGTTTTGTAACACTTCTTGCAAATCTTGGGAATATTGAATTTACCATCATGCCATTTTGGATTTATCTGCAATGACAATCTGTCAAATTCCCTTTTGAGTATTGCACAGTTTAGACATACACTAAACACTGTGCTATTCATATATGTCGCAAGATTGTAGCCATTGTTTATCATTCCATAAACTTCGGTTTTATTGTAACTCAATTGGAAAGTAGATGTGTTTGACCAATAACTATAATTGTTGTTTGCATGGTATACAATTAAAGGAGGTAAATAGTTCTGTGGCCGTATTTGTGTTTTCTTCGGTATCATTTCGGAAAATTCCAAAGTTTCATAATCTTCAACAATATCACAACCAAGAAATATTGGATACTTGCTCAATCCATGAGTGATGAATTGTTTTGGTGTAGGAACTTTAGGGAATATTGATTTGATTATTGGTTTGTTTATGATGCCATCAGGTAGGCGGAAATACGGTATTTCAATATTGGTGTTGTTTGTGTGTTTATAACGTTGTGATGTTCGTGCAAGTACGGTCCCATTAGGGTAATTATCCCTTTCATTACTCATATCGTATGCCAATATAATATCTACATTTCTGGCTACATTCAAGAATGGATGGAAAGGTATATTTTGTCCATCATCTCCGCCATCTACTAAATACAAATCTGGACTTTCCCAGATACTAGTGTTTTTCTTGCCATATTGGAAAAATGGATTGGGTGAATACAAGGCATAATCAGCGTGTAGTTTGGGGTTTTTCAATGCCTTCCATTCTGAACTCAATCCAAGTGATTTCAATGTTGTTTCGATTAATGACACTGCATCCAGTTCATAACTTTCGAGTAACTTATACACTGAAAAAAATACATGGTTGAAAAGTGACGAAGAAGTACCTGTAATAAACCCAACATTATCAAAACCAGAAACACAATAAGAATGATTTGCAGTGGTTGATTTCTTGGTTGGTACATTAGCTTTCAATGATGTTCCCAAATATTTAATTGGAATAAATGCATGTAAATATGAATCCCAAGACCCAAATTCAAATGGGGTGAATTCAAAACAATGGGATTCAAAATTTGTTGAAAATTCTGGATTACTAGGATCTTTTTCAATGGTTCCGATTATGGGGAAAGGTTGGTCGTATTCTTTGAATGAAGTCAATACGTGTGTGGCAGCAGATATTGTTGCTCCCGGAGTTCTTGCTGTAGATTTGAAAATTCTCCTAGCCAATGCTCGACCCCAATAATCTGTAAATGAGGTATGGAATCCTGCTTTCTTTTTATCTCTGACTTCAATTAGTAATTCTTTATAGAAATGCAAGTATTTTTTTATCAAACCGTATCCATCTTTAGTTTGGTTGGATTTTGTTAGTGATTGCTCTTGTGGAAGATTGAACAAATTGCCAATCCAGCCACCACCGCTACTCCCAGTACTACTTCCACGACTACTGGTGCTACTACTGGTGCTACTACTGGTGCTGGCGCTTTTCATTGATGTGAACAAATCCAAAATACTACTAAACATTCCTTGTTTTTTACTCTTGTATTTATTTCTTTGTTGTTGTTGTTGTTGTTGTAGTGGGGTTTTTTGTAAATCTGAAGTATCAAAATTAGGTACCCCTTGTAATAACAGTTCACTTAAATCCCATTCTTCTGGAATCAAATTTTGTAATTTATGAATAGGTTCAAAATCATTAATAAAATTACTCATTACTAACCATGATCCACCCGATATTCCAGCAATATAACTAGTACTTTGTAATAAACCATTTAAACATAATGATGAATTTGGATATCTATCATCTAATGCCAATATCACCCCTGCACCTGTTAACATTGATCTATAACCTCCACCAGATATAGCAAGGGCTATTTGAATTGGTTTGGTTTTAATTGACCAAAATGTTTCAATGTCAAAATTGGGGATTCTATTTCTATATAATAATGATTTGAGGGATATTTCCGTTTTGGCATTACGTTGAGTAATATAATGTAATTCTTCCTGACATAAAGTCTGGTTTTTCATAGTTTGTTAGTAAAAAAAAAAGACAAGACAAGACAAGATAACAACTGCTATATATGAGTTACTATTGAACAATATGCTGCGTACATTATTGGCGCTTCGAATTAATTCACCTGGAGGACAAATCACTGTGAATGGAGCATATGATAAATTCCAAGGTGGATGATTAGGGAAATAACTACTACAATTCTTACATAGTAATCTCTCTTGAGTTATGGATTTGGTCTTGAATGGATTATAGCTAAACGTCAATGGTATTATTAGAAGTAAGAACAACATATTATAAGGCTAATTGGTATTGGTATTGGTATTGGTATTGATGTTGTTGTGGTTGTGGTTGTGGTTGCAAAACCTAGCAAGAAAAAAAAAAACACACTTGTAAAGAACAATTTTGATATAAAAGATAAAAATTTATTAATGACAAAAGAAAAATAACAATATATAAATACTATTCAAAAACTAGTAAGAATGACAAATGATGTAGCACAGCATACACTATGCTAAGTGAAGGTTAGGTAATGTAATGTAATGTATATAAACTTGTCCTGAAAACCTAAATATACCTCTCTATCTCTCTCTTCTAATTGGTGTGGGGGGAGGGAATGAAAAAACTCTTTAGTGATCAAACTTAGAATTCTTCATCAGATGAGACATAAGCATCACCCAATTCCTTCTTCTTCTTCATTCTTTCCTTCTTTTTCTTTCTTAATTCAGCAGAAGATAACTTCTTCTTCTTCTTAGCAGCGGCAATCTTGTTACCCATAGCATCGAATTTATCTTCTTCTTCATCATCCTTCTTTTCAATTCTTGGACCAGAACCTTGACCTTGGACCCAATTGTGACCAGATGGAGTCATTCTACCGTCCAAAACGGCCCAGACTTCTTCAGTCAAATCTTTGGTGAATTCAGCAGAATGAGTAATGATAACAATACCACCTTCGAAAGCTTTCAAAGCTTTGGACAAAGCACCCAAAGAATCTCTATCCAAATAATTGGTTGGTTCATCCAAGACAATCAAATGAGGTCTTTGCCAAGTACAAGCAGCCAAGACCAATTTAACTTTTTGACCACCAGATAAACCTCTAATTCTAGAGTGAGAAACCAATTCGGCATCCAAACCCAACATAGCACAATGTTCTTCAATTTCTTTTCTGGTTAATGGTCTGAATTGACCAGAAGCCAAAGCTTCTTTCATATCAACTTCAGCAACCAACTTGGCGTGAGTTTCCATCAATTCACCTCTTGGCAACCAAGTGTTGTCAACAGACATCATTGGTACCCATCTTTCATTCTTCATACCAATGTTTTCACCCAACATCCAAGAAATTTCATATTCATAAGAGTTCTTGAACTTTCTTCTGGCGTGAATACCAGCAATTCTTCTTGGTGTACCTTCAATTTTGAAAATCTTGTTCATGTTTTGTTCATCTTCTTCATTGATTTGTCTAGAGGCTCTATCCATGGTTTCTCTATCTTCACCAGTTTGGAATCTCCATTGAATATATTCAGATGGAGTTTTGTCCAAATGGTTATCAATATGAGCAAAAGCATGTTGTTTAATGTAAGCAATACGACAATTTTCGTGGACGTAAACTTCACCAGTGGTTGGTAATAATTCACCAGTCAAAACGTTAATTAAGGTGGATTTACCAGCACCATTTGGACCAATGACAGCAATTCTAGATGATAAAGAACATTGGAAGTTAATGTCTTGAATTTGTGGTTTAGAAGTACCTGGGTATTGGAATGACATGTTAGAAACTTTAACAATAGCTTTTTGTTTAGTTTTAACCCCTTCCAAGAAACCTGGTTCTGGGAATCTAAATTCCAAATCAGAAGCACCTAATTCGTAATAAGATTGAGCAGATGGACATTTCTTGACGAATTCAGACAAGTTACCCTTGTATTTTCTCAATTTGAAACCTTCGTAATGGATAATGTATTGAGTAACATTGTCCAAGAAACCGGAATCGTGGGAAACAATAATGGAAGTAATACCACAAGTGTTCAAGTAGTTGACTAACCAAGCAACATTGACGGTATCCAAATGATTAGTTGGTTCATCCAACAACAAGATATCGGCATTCTTCAACACAGCTCTAGCCAAAGCCAATTTCATTTTCCAACCACCAGATAAGGATTGAATTGGCATGTTGATCATTTCATCGGAAAAATTGAATTCTCTCAATTTGTCAACAACAACGTCTTTGGTCAAACCAACTTCACCATCTTCAATGACGAATTCAACAACGGTTGTGTCGGCGTGAGTACCATCGATATCGTGTTCAACGTAAACGGTTTTACATTCGTCTTGGGTTGGGAAACCTTCAACTTGACCGTTAGCAATAGCTCTCATCAAAGTAGATTTACCAGCACCATTTGGACCACACAAACCATATCTTCTGTTTCTCTTTAATCTGAATTGGGTCTTGTTCAACAAGATCTTGGCACCATAAGCCAAAGAGAATTCACAATTACATAAATCTTCACCTTCATCTTCTTCATCTTCAAATGATGGTGGTTGTGGAATGTTGTCAATGGCTCTCTTTCTGAATTCTTCGATGATTTCTTTAGCTTCCTTTTCGTGCAAGAAAATGGTGGCAAATGGTAAAACATTTTGTAACCAAGCTTCTGGTTGAATTTCTCTTTCATCAACCAAATCACCAGCAATAGCAGCAATATAGTTCAAAGCAACGTCAAATCTTTTGGCGATTTTTTTGTCAGCAACCAATTTGTTGAATTCATTCAAAGTGACATCGATATCACCAGCAGTAGAAACTTCTGGGATGCTATCGTTTTCACCAACGGCACCAACTCTTCTTAAAGTGTTCAAAGCTCTTTGAGTAACTTCTCTAGCTTCTGGATCAGCCATGTTGGCAAAGTTGTTTTTCAAACCTGGCAACAATTTGTCCATAAATGGAGCAACAATTTGTGGATCTTCGACCAATTTACACATGTTATCAACAATAACAGCAGCTTTACGTTTGATAGCAGTGTCTCTTTCAGCTAAACCTCTAGACAACAATGGAGCCATAATCGACAAAGTGGCCATGGTAACTTCAGAAACAAAAGTGGTAGCACCCAACAAGTGGACGGTTTCTGGCACTTCAGTTGGTTTGGCAATACAAGAAATCAATTGAGGAATGAATTTTTCAATATCTTTATTGTCAATGGTTTCAGTGGATTTGGTCATGGTAGCAGTGGCGGCTTCTTTGACTTCTTTTTTGGTATCCCACATAGATTCAGACAAGACTGGAATCAATTCAGGCATTCTCAAAGCAATTTGAGCTTTAGCAGTGTCAACCAATTGAGAAACAGCTCTCAAGATGGCAACTTTTTCAGTCCATTTGTTGGTGTTGGTCAAGTTGTCAATCAATTTTGGCAAGATGGCTTTGACAGCAGTTGGGGTGATGGCAGAAGCAATGGCCAATAAAGCATCAGAAGCAGCAGTTTGAACATCCTTGTTTTTGTCACCAGCTTTAACGGCAACTTCACTAACCAAGTCAACAACATATGGTTCAACGGATGGGGATAAACCGTTGGTTGAAGCAATGTGTTTGTAAGCATCCAAAGCAGCAAGAGAAACTTTAGCATCTTTAGATTGAATTTGTTTTTTCAAATCTTCGAAAAATTCAACTGGAACATCGTGTTCAACAATAGATGAGTTTAAAAAAGTGGAAATGTTGGAAGCAGCTTCATCCTTATTATCAGCAACTTGTAATTTGCTCAATAATTCGGAAAGCACTTCAGTAGAATATTTGGATTCACTAGCAGCAGACATTTTCCAAAATGTTGTTGATAAAAAGAAGAAAAAGAAGAAGAAGAAGAAGAAAGAAAGAAAGAAAGAAATTATAAGAAAGGAAAAAAAATTTTTCTATATGAAAGGAAGAGGAAAAAAAAAATTTTTTTTGTTTTACTTAAACAGTTGGTTGAATTAGTTAGTGCTCACCAAAGACAAAAAAAAAAAAGATTAAAGTGATGAGAACAAGAGAATCACAACTGAAAAAATTTTTTTTTTTTTTTTTGCTTCCTTTGCCTTTCTCTCTCTCTCTCTCTGGCCACTCTTTCTATATCTTAATTAAACAGAATAGAACATAAAAAAAAAGAAACTGCTATTAATATAATAACACACACAATATACACTAAGAATTTATATGTTCCTGTATATTAGTTGCCTATCTTAACACATTACCAGAGATTAACAATTACCCTGCTAGATTGTAAGTGTTTCAAAGATATGATTTGATATACAACAACATTATCAACAACAACAACAACCTACATGTTATAGATAGAGAAATAGAGATTAGAAGAGAGTGAAGAAAAAAGATTACATATTCACTTGGGTTGGGTGATTACTTATCAAGTTTAGTGCATGAGCTACTTTTCTTTTTTTTTTGACTTCTTTCTTCTGTCGTTGGTTGATGTGTCTTCTCAAGAAATCACCAATCAAATTAAACACGTTGTTAAAATATGATTAATTAATAAATGCATTGAATCAAAATCCGATGAGAAAAGAAAAAAAATTTTTTCTAATTTGTTAGTGCGCGCGTGCGCATAATTTATTTCTTTTTCTTTGAAAAAAAAAAAAAAAACGTTAGTCACGTGCTGGGATATTGATTACATAATGTCACGTTTTTATTATGTAACACGGTATTCTATTGTTTTTGTCTTGACCTTAATTCAATTATTGGTAATAAAAAATAATACACACAATTCTACCCCTTCCTTACTCATATCTCCTACTGCAATCTCAAATCCGTTGAAATGGCTATTGCTGGTCTACCTCAAGATTGGTTGAAGTGCTTTTGTTCTAGAATCTGGTCTCTTTCCGTCAATTTCTGTATACATTGTCCCTAACATGGAAACTCAAATTGAAAATCTAATTCGATTATGTTTGTTCTTGTTCATTTCTTCCACTTGGGCCCTTTAAATGTTGTCTCTAATATGTAGATAACCATTATAGTGGTGAATTTTTGAAAGAAAGAGTTAGACAATAGTTGTGAAGACTAGAAATAAAATGAAAGCAGAATTTGATTCCAGAAATGATTTAAATTGCCTTTTGATTCGTTAATAATTTCTTGATTAAACGGTACTTTGGTTAATGTACAGGCAAGTTATAATTAAAGAAATGAAATTGAAATTTGAAAATTAGACGAAGAATTGTCAGAGAAGAAAATTATTATTAGTAAGAAATAATAACAACAATAATAATAATAACAAAGAAGAAGAAGAAAAACCCACACACATACATACATGCAACAAAGACAAGACCACGTCTTATATGTATGAATGTATGTATGTATATGTTAGTAATAAAGCTTGTGACCACCAATCAATAACAACGTTCACTCCCAATTTATTTTTAGCATAACGTTCTTAACCGTACATTACTTAGAGAAACTACCCCCCCTCCAACCCCCAACCCCCTCCAATAAAATTATAATTTGATTGAATAACCATAACAATCGTCTCTACAATTGAGCGTGTTTTTGAATTCTTTCAGTGGCGGTCAATTAATAAACTTGTCCTATTAATACCACCACAGTTTTATATAGTAACGCAATTGTAAATTTAAACTTCTTTCCATTATGTGTAGGTGTATGCAATTGAATTGACTGTCATAAATTACCAAAATTAGAAGTTAAAAGTTAGAAGTATATTATTAGTATTATTACTAACTTCTTGTCATTGTTGTTGTTCTTGTTTAGTTTGTCAAGAATATTTCATCAATTTTTTACGTGTGTTTTTCCCT
>OKKB01000163.1_pt1 | contig 37664 bp, 20 predicted proteins | sample 1613931 | NCBI WGS metagenome assembly OKKB01 (sample SAMN04436893, study PRJEB24849) | human gut metagenome | biome: human gut; feature: NICU; material: stool | host: Homo sapiens | place: USA: Saint Louis, MO | collected 2012-02-08
TTTCGTTACGGTTTCAATTAAATCATCAATAAATTTTTGTAAACCTCTAAAAGCTAAATGAACATCACTTTTAGTGAAAATTGTCATTAATGGTTGATAAAATATAATTAAGAATTTTTTAATTAATTCCGATAATTCTGGTTCTTGCCATAATTGTTTAAATAAATCTTTACATTTTTGTTCTGATTCATCATCTTTTTTACCATAATTATCATCTAATAATTGACGTTGTTCAGGGGTAGCAATCAATAAAGCTTGATTAATAACCCAAGAACATTTATTATCTTTAATATCAGTACCGATTTTCCCAATTTGTTCTGGAGTACCAAAACAATCCAAATAATCATCTTGAATTTGGAAATATTCTCCCAAGGGAATCAAAATGTCTCTAACTTGTTTTAAATCTTTTTCATCATTAATACCACTCATATACATTGCTAATGCCACGGGTAAATAAAATGAATAATAAGCAGTTTTGAAAATAACAATAAATGAATGTTTTTCCAAAGAAAATTTATCTAAATCAACAATTTCTTCATCAGCAGTAATTAAATCTAATAATTGACCTAATTCAGTTTGGAAAGTGACTTCATGAAATAAATCTAATAAATCAACATAGTAAGGATCTTGACGGAAATGTTTTTTCAACAAGATATAAATGGCCCCTTCTAACATAAATGAATCATTAATAGCAATGTTGTTAACTCCTTCAACTAAATACCAACATGGTTGACCTCTTCTAGTTTTAGATTGATCCATCATATCATCAGCAACTAAAAAATATGCTTGTAATAATTCAATGGCCCAACCTAATAATGCAACTTTTTTATATTCAGTATCATTTAATTTATCACTAGTAGTATTATTCAAAATGGCAAATGTATCAACTACGGATAATCCTCGATTTAATTTACCTCCTGGAGTATTATAATTTAAACTTCTAACAAACCATTCAATGGCTTCTTGAGGCATATTATAAGAAACTAAAATTTGTTTCAATTCTTCAACTAAATCTTCAAAAACATCAAGAAATCTTTCTCTAGCAGCAAGTTTATCAGACATTGTGAAGTGAATGAGTTGGTTTTTGGTAATTGGTAATTGGTTGTGTTGTAAAGAAGGAATGGGTGGTTGTTATTAGGAGTAATTTTTTTTTTTTCATGATTTATAAACTTTCCCGAGGGGGGGGGAGGAGGCAGATCGGGTGAGATCGTGTGTCTGTATCAAATTTATGGTTGGTTGGTTGGCTGGAAAGTTCTTTTAAGCGCATAAACATAAACATAAACATAAACCCAAAAAATTGGACAGCGGCTGATATGCGTAAAGATTATATCAAATTAGATCTTACACCATTGGAAGAAACTATTACGCTCTTTTAAAATATAAGACTTATTGGTTGTCAGTTTCTATGTTAATTATTCAATTACTTCAAAAGGAGAAGAAGAAGAAGAAGAAGAAGGAGGAATCGAATTTTTTGTGTATTTATTTATTTCACCATGTCGCTATTTATACATCAACTCTATTCTTTAATGTCTTCTACTACGTTTACTTTTACCAGGTCTTGAAGTTGATTTACCTTTCATCTTTCTTGTTGAAAATCCACTAATATCAGCTGATGAAGCAGCATCATTTTCTCTTTTACCTCTTTTTTTACCACCAAATCCATATTTAGCATCTTTAGCCAATCTTTTAGAATTTGGTTTTCTTCTTTTATTATCACCACCACTACCACTACCACCATGGCCATATTTCTGGTTATTTTCAGTTGCTTCTTCTAAAGCAATTTGGAAATCATCATCATTACTAATTTCATTAGCACCTCTTTTCTTTTTCAATGATTTAATTTTTTCTAAAGTTTCTTTCTTTTGTTTAGCTCTTTCTTGTAAAGTAGCATGTTGAACTTGTTTACCAAATTTTTTCAATTGTCGTTGTCTTTTAGCTTCTTCTGATGCCTTTTTATTGGCGGCTTCAGTTAATAATTTATTTTTCAATTTATCCATGTGTTCATCACTTTTAACCATTTCAGCAAAATAATCCATGGGACGAGAGAATGGAATTTTCAATTTTAATAATGTTTTACGTGATTGTTTAACAGCATCTAAACCTTGCTTATAAAATGCCAATTCTCTTTCGGTATCATCATAAATATCTTTGATTTCTGATTCAGTTTTATCAGCACTAGTTATTGATTGATGCTCAATAAATGAATGTTTTGACCAAGGTAATTCAATACGTGCTAATGATTCTCTTAATGCTGCCATATTATTAATGGTTAATTTGGTATGAGGAACTATATCAGCATCGGAATCAACTTCAACATCAGATAATGGAATATCATCTTCTGCTTCATCGTTATTTTCTACTTCGTCATCCTCTTCTTCATCGTCGTCGTCATCATCCTCTTCCTCCTCATCATTGATATCACTTTCACTTTCACTAGCTGCTAATTTTTCCAAATCCAATTCTTCTTCGTCATCATCATCATCTTCTTCTTCTTCTTCCTCGTTATTTTCTGCTTCTTTTTCTTCCTCTTGTTGTTTAGTTTGTAATTTCTTCAATCTTCTTTGTTCCTTTTTAGATAAAACTTCACTTTGATAATCATCATCATCTTTTTTGGTATTTGATTTTTTCGATTTCTTGTTTGATTTCACTTTGGTGGTCACTGGGGCGGCTTCTATGATTTCTTTTTCTTCTTCTACTGTTTTTTCTGTTACTGGGGTTTTCTTGGTTGGTTTTGATTTTGCCTTATCAATGGCATCTATTAATTGATGACTTTTCAATTGTTGTTTCAATATACCTCTAGCCATGATTAGTTATTTAATTTAGAGTAATGAATGATATATTAATGAGATGGAGGAGGAGGAGAGAAATTTTTATGATTTTTTTTTTTTTCCTCTATGAGTGAAAATTATTGCGATGAGGAAAAACTTAACTACTATTTTTTCTTAATAGTGTTTGTTTTTGTTAGGATTTTCCACTTCACTAATGATAAACAAGCCAACTAGATTGCAAAAAAGTAGTCAAATATCTAAATGCTAATTTCATTTTATATATATTTAATACTAATACAACATAATAATATCCTTAAATCCCTAACTCTGTGTCTATTTACCACCATTGATTTTTAATCTCGTTTATAATCAATTTGATTAAGAAATCGTTTACCAGAACCATATTTCCACCATCGAGGTAAACAACTATATATATTAGTATCAATGGTTCGATTTATTTTATCTTCTGATTGTCGAGAAACACAAACACATCTTTTAGAAGCCAAAACATCGTCAGCCAGAGGACATGCCAAATACGGTGCATGATAATATCCAATATCTTCAAAATGATGAATTGAATCTTTATCAGCCAATAAACTCAATCCAATGGTATGAACTGGAGCATCCCCCCATCTTTCATAATAAAACCCACCCGTATGATCTAAATATTGGAAAAAAGTTTCATATGATTCATTACGGAAAAAATTCAAATTACCAATTTCAAAATTCGACCAAAAATGACAAAGATTATAATCAGTTGCTGAAGGAATTAAATCCATATAATGATTTAAAGAAATTTCTTTACTTGTTAAAAATTCAATGGCATTATTTGGATGAAGTAATTCTGGATGTTTTTTCATAAATGATTCTACTGTGGGCCAAAGATTAGGAATAGTATTTTCATATTCAGTAATGGCAATAATAAATCCATAAATTTTATTATTAATTCGAAGAAATTCAAATGGATCATATTGAAAATCACACATATATTCAACATTTGGTTCAACTCGAAAATACCAATCATAATTCAATAATTTTTTTTGTTTATAAAAAAACCCAGAATTGAAATGACACATATTACGATAAGATCTAACTCCACCATAAATAACATTAGTTTTAGAATTATCTAAATTTTCTTGTAATTTTGTTTCATTAATAAATATTGGTGGTTGCCAATCTTCGACAGGGATTAATTCATAAAAAGTTTCACCACTTGCCATTAATGTGGTTTTCTCCATAAATTCTTCAGTAAATGGTTCATCATTAAGGAAAACCCAAGGGTATTTATAATCTCGATTGAATCGATCTTCTAATGATCGCATTGATTCTAATGCTCCTTCTAATTCGATATTTCTCACTAACATTACCATCGTGGCATTTTCTTTCCCTATTTGTTTCCTATTCTCTGGTGGATAAATTTTGTCTAAATATTGATTACTAGCTAATTTAGGTTGATCTTTCGCTAGTGGATTATATCGTTGATATGGTGGTTCGCTGAACTTTAACTCAGAAAAATAGTTCAAAACAAAGTAGTAGTAAATAGATAGTATAACACCACTTATAAATGCAATCGAATAGCTAGTCATTGTTGGAGATCTGGGGGGGATGGTAATAGTCCAAAGTGAATGTAATCTGTTAGATGTTAAAAATGAAACATAGAACAACAATAAACAAACAATTAACAGTAGTAGAAAAAAACAAAGGGGGCGAAAAAAAAAAAAAGAATTAGCTTGTCGATGATTATGTAATATACGTACCGATCTGAGTCCCTAAATGCGAACCAAAATCTCATAGTGACCAAGCACGTGATATGCAACAGTTGCTAGCATATTTCATTAGAACAACGCCGATGGTAACTCCAATAAGATTTTAATCGATGTGTTGAATTTGAGTGATTGAAAGTGGTAACAGAGAAGTCCTCCAAAACATGTATAGTAATTTAGAAGTTAGCGTTGAATTTTTAGTTTTTTTGGTACTAAAATTTGTTGCAAAAATTTGATTCAAAAATATATTTATTATTGATTATGACATCTTGTTCTCATGGAATTAAAAATACACAATCACCAATCATAATATATAAACTACGGATATCAGTGATATAGTAATTTGCTTTAAGGCAATAAGTATAATGCCATATGTTTCAGATATGACTCTCTGAATCATTTTCAAAAGAACAAAATGAATTAGACTAACAGCTCGGCAAAAGCCTTTTCCAATCTTACTTCAATCTCCAATCAAAGATAAAAGACTAAAGAGTTAATCGTTAACTGGAAGTCCAGTCTTGCTTAGTTTGTCTTGTGTTGCAAAACCTATACTAACAAAGCCAGAGAGGCAAGACTATCCCTATAAAGAGCCCCAAATAGCTTTGCAATTACATTCAAATTAACCAGTATCTGTTTCTTTGATTCAAAATTCTTGGACACTTTCAACATTGATATCGAATAATTGACACTTGATTAACATTAGCAACAAATACTTGACTAAAGAAGATCTAAAACTAATTGTTTGTTTGTTTGTGTGGTAGTGCATATAACTCAATTATTCCAATTCTACCCAATAATATTAAAGCAAATCCAATTACGCAAAATTTTTTTTTTTTTTTCCTGCTTTACCCAAATTCCAATATTCTTTTAATAAACTCCTAATAAAAAACATCTTGGGTTTTCTCTCTCTCTCTCTCTCTCCAATAAGCATACAATTAATTTTTTTTTTAGAAAAATTTCCCAATTGTGAAACCCAATCAATTAAAACCCATAAAAAAAAATATAGACAACATTTTCCATCATCATCATCACCATCATCATCTTATCATTGTTCAATAGTAAACTTTAATTTCAACTTTCTTCCTCCATTTAACACTTCACAATATACTTCACTACCTTTCAATATATTTATAGATTACAATTGATAAACACACCTAACAAACAAATCATAAACTATGCTTAGCAATTTTAAAATAAAACCACGCACATTACTACGTGGATTAGCCACTGCTGCTGCTGACCCAGCTGCCAATCCTAATAGAGTACATGGTGGATTAAAAGATCAAGATCGTATATTTCAAAATGTTTATGGAACTTATGGTCATGATTTGAAATCTGCTCAAAAAATGGGTGATTGGTATAAAACTAAAGAAATTATATTAAAAGGAGATAAATGGATTATTGATGAGATGAAAAAATCCGGATTAAGAGGTCGTGGAGGTGCTGGTTTCCCCTCAGGTTTAAAATGGTCATTTATGAATCCGCCAGGTTGGGAAAAAAATGTTGGACCAAGATATTTGGTGGTTAATGCTGATGAAGGGGAACCAGGTACTTGTAAAGATAGAGAAATCATTAGAAAAGATCCTCATAAATTAGTTGAAGGTTGTTTATTAGCTGGTAGAGCTATGAATGCCACTGCTGCTTATATTTATATTAGAGGTGAATTTTATAATGAAACAGTTGTTTTACAAAATGCCATTAATGAAGCTTATAAAGCAGGATTGATAGGTAAAAATGCATGTGGATCAGGTTATGATTTTGATATTTATATTCATCGTGGTATGGGTGCCTATATTTGTGGTGAAGAAACCGCTTTGATTGAATCCATCGAAGGTAAAGCTGGTAAACCAAGATTGAAGCCACCTTTCCCAGCTGGTGTTGGTTTATTTGGTAGACCAACTACTGTTGCCAATGTTGAAAGTGTATCAGTTGCTCCTACTATTTTAAGAAGAGGTGGTGATTGGTTTGCTTCATTTGGTCGTGAAAGAAATGCCGGTACCAAATTGTTTTGTATTTCTGGACATGTTAATGAACCATGTACTGTTGAAGAAGAAATGTCGATCCCATTGAAAGAATTGTTAGAAAAACATTGTGGTGGTATTGTTGGTGGTTGGGATAATTTATTAGGAGTTATTCCTGGTGGATCCTCAGTGCCTATTATGCCTAAAGAAACATGTGACAATGTTTTAATGGATTATGATGCCTTGAGAGATGTTGGCTCCGGGTTAGGTACTGCTGCTGTTATTGTCATGAATAAACAAACAGATATTATAAGGGCAATTCAAAGATTTTCTCATTTCTATAAACATGAATCTTGTGGTCAATGTACTCCATGCCGTGAAGGTACCACTTGGTTACAAAGAATGATGGATAGATTTTACACTGGTCAAGCCACTGAAAAGGAAATTGATCAAATTTTTGAATTGACTAAAGAAATTGAAGGTCACACTATTTGCGCCTTGGGTGATGCTGCTGCTTGGCCAGTTCAAGGTTTAATCAAATCATTTAGACCAGTTATGGTAGATAGAATTAAAGAATTCCAACAAAAACACGCTGGTGAACACCTTGAATATGGTGGATGGGTTGATGGTGGTAAAGTAAAGAATGGTGTTGTTATTGACAATCCATTACCATCTGGCCATCATTAGACGATAATTTTGAAAAATAACCAAATTTTTTTTGTCACATCCTTAATTATTCATTTGCATATTTATTATTATTACCATTACCATTTTCCCACCTTGATGGTTTGATTGAGATTTGTCGTTTCTATTTGTTATATTCGAATGGAAATTCATTACAATGATTTTCCTTTAAACCAACTTACACAATTTACCATTGACGTAATATATATATATATAGTATTTGATTTTAAAATATGTATGTATACTAGTATAAAGTTTATTATTTTGATTTTTAATTATAGAATTGATTTTTGTAAAAACTTGTATGTAATAGAGGCACCTGTTTCGTTATATATATAAGTCAAATGATCAACTTCGGGTATAACTTGAACCGACTCTTTAAACGGCACGAAAAAAAAAAAAGTCATCTGAATGACAATCGAATCATCATCATTATTATCGTTATCTTGACAAACTTCATCAAGGACTCTCTACCCCTATTTTAAACTTATATAATGTAACTTCAAATCCAGATCTTCACATAGTTAATATTGCTGTTACTACTACTTATTGTTCTTTGTTGAGCAATTAAGCCATTTAAGAGAATACCTTTTTTATTTTTTCCATAGGCTGATTATTATTGTTGTTGTTGTCGTTAAGGTTTGTGTAATATATGGAAGGAGATGGGTTTTGATCACCGACTATAAAATTTCATGCTGCGGTTTTATCAAACCCATTTTTTTGTCAAATAATTCAAACCATTATAAGAAATAGGGGCTTGTTAGACGAATTGAATAGACGATTGAACTCTATGAGAATCTCATAGTATTAGTTAACCTAATTTAAACATGTCTTAGACATACTGATGATATCATTATTAATTGTATCTTCCCGCTAACAACTCCGACAAACAAAAAAAAAATTTTTTTGATTTCCAATCAGACAGCAAAAAAAAAACAACATCAATCAATCAACCAATTTCATTTTCATTTCAATCCTAAAAGACCCTTTTTATTAATAATCATTACAAACTCCCCTTTTCTTTCTTCTTCTTCTTCTTATTTTTTCTTTTAGAAGCTTATTAATTTTAAATTTCTCTCTCTATCTTAACAATGAAGGTGTCTAAATTTTTATTCACCTTAACTTTATTATCTTCCAGTTGTCTAGCCATCATTGAAAATATTGATGGTTCAATAGAAGATACTGATTCATTACTCACAAAAACCGTTGACAAATCAAGTCATAAACTAGGTGTTCAACCACTAGAAGATGAAGATAATCATCCAACACCAAAACATGCTAAACAACCATTAGATCCATATAAAAACGGTGGTAAACTTGGTCATGAGTCATCGTCATCATCATCATCATCTAATCAAGATCAAGAACTCCCAGATACTTCATATAACGCGTTTATTATGTCAATTTCCATGATTATTGTTTCTGAAATTGGTGATAAAACATTTTTAATTGCTGCATTAATGGCCATGAGAAATTCCCGAATTGTAGTATTTTCAGCAGCATTTTCTTCGTTGGTCGTAATGACAGTATTATCAGGAATTGTTGGTCATGCATTACCTACATTAATTTCACAAAGATTAACACAATTTTTAGCATCAGCATTGTTTATTATATTTGGAGTGAAATTATTAAGAGAAGGATTAGCTATGAGTAAAGATGTTGGTGTTGATGAAGAAATGGCAGAAGTTGAAGAAGAAATTGCCATGAGTAAATTAAATACTCAAATGAATGATATTGAAGGTGGTGGTGTATCTAATACTGAGGGAGCAACTAACTCTTCTACTTCAAATAATAATACTCCAGTTTATGCTGAAATTGGTAATCAGATTCAAAATTTGGCAACATTTGTATTTACACCAGTTTGGATTCAAGTATTTGTCATGACATTTTTAGGTGAATGGGGTGATAGATCACAAATTGCTACTATTGCTATGGCTGCTGGGTCCGAATATTGGTTTGTTATTTTTGGTGCTATTATTGGTCACGGACTTTGTACTGCTGCTGCTTGTATTGGTGGTAAATATTTAGCTAAAAAAATTTCCATGAGAAATGTTACCATTGGTGGAGCCATTGCATTTTTTATTTTTTCAATTTTGTATTTTTATGATGCTTATTATGGTATTGAAAGTTAAAACTGCTTCTTTATCTTTGTTCTTTATAAAATGATAAAGACTGATAGAAGATTTTAAGGGGCGGAGTGAAACTGTCGTTATTGTTGTTGTAACTATATTTATTAGATTCAAGTATAACATATACACACATATTCATATGTTGAGTTTCTTCCTTATCTAGTACAATCTCTATATAGATCAGAAACAACAATAGATATGTCACCCATTATAAACACACAGTAATATTACATAAACCACCATCTTGTTCTTCTTCTACTTCATCCCCCCCTCTCCTAAAAATTTCATATCTGTCCTTGACACATAAATTTCAATACTTGATTTGGATGCAAACTTTTTTGACCACCAGCAGTTATTTTCAATTCAATTTGTTCCCGTTCAAATTCTTTATCCTTTTTCTCTTTAATTTCTTGTTTCCCTTGAGGAGTTTCCATATGATCTAATTCTTCTACTGTATGAAATCCATAAAATTGAAATTCATCACGTAAATCTTGAATTTTGGCAAGACACCATTGTACCCATTGATCGATTTTTAATATATCAATTTCAACTTGTTGATTATCCAACTTATTTTTGGTTTCATTTTCCATTATTAATTTAGCTCCATTTATCCATTCATCAACTTCAGGAGCAACTTTTTTCCTTAATAATGTTGTCAACATATTTTCATGAGCTGAAGTTGGGAAAATTGGTGTTGGATAAACATTAGTATTACGTAAAAGATCTTCATTATTATATAATTGATTAGTTATTGACATTAATTGAGTAATTAATACTTGAAATTGATTTTGAAAATACAGATATGAAGGTAATTTTATTTTTTGAGGATGTCGATTATGATTATTTATTTGATCAGCTAATTTAGTTAATGATTGACGAATTTAATTTAATCGATTTCTAATTGATTCTAATACATCATAAGGAATTTGACTAAAATCTGTCGAAGGTAATGATGTTGTTGTTGGAACTGATGGTGAATTAGGGTTAAATGGTGTTTGACTCATGATATGTGGTATCTAGACAAGTTGAGTTATTGTGAAATAGAATTTGATAGGGTCTGTAGAAGAGATGTTTTATTGATGTTGATGATAAGTTTTTTCAAATTTGTATTGTCTTATAAATCTCAAAGCCAAAAAAAGAAAAAATAGAATTATCAACAAAATCAAATCTTTAAAAACTCCATCTCTCAGTTTAAAAAAAAAAACAACACCACCTCCAATCCAAGATGATAAGAGGAAATTGGAGTTTAGCTGATGAATTCAAAAAAAATGAAAAGAAACAAATTTCAAAAATTCAGCAACGTCAACGAGATAATCATAAACTTGAAAAATTGAAAGCTATAGATCCCATTCATTTATATTATAAAATTGATCGTCTTGATCAAACCCCCAATAAATCAGAAAAAGATAATTCATATTTAAATAAATTAAAAGAAGATTGGGATTTTATAATAAAACATAATTTACATTCTTTTAAATTGAAACCATTTTTAGAAAATCAACAAAAGAAACAGCAACAGAAACTAAGGCAACAAACTAAATTATGGGGTCAAAAATCTATTTATTTTAATCCTGAATTGAATCCATTAGGTAAAGTTCCTGAATTAGAAAATCTTCCATATAAATTGAAAGATTCTATTGAAAATTTAACAGTTCCTTTAAAGGGGAAACAAATAAATTATTCACCAGATCCCATTATTAAGGAATTACAAATAAAATGTCCTCCAGGCCAGCCGCCAAGGTCTTATAAATTGATTCAAAATACATCGAAGAAAAATAAGCATAATCTGAAATCAAACAATACTGAAGTATTGCCGGAATCAGAAACTATTGTTGTTGACAATAGTTCAGAAGAAAATGATTCACCACATGAAGAGGAAGAGGAAGAGGAAGAAGAAGGAGGACCAGATTTTAAAAGATATAAACATAGCTGAAACAAAACACCTTGACTAAAAATTGATTTGCATCTATATAAAATTCTATCTACAAAAGCACCGAAATAATACAACAAAAGACTATTTATACAAATTACATTTTTTTTTTAAAAAAAAGAAATCACCAATCATCAATTAAACAAAGAAAGAAAGAAAAAAGGGAAGTTGAATAACGAAACTCTTCTTTTAATTTCGTTATAAAAAATATATACAAGTTTTAAATTTCCACTAATGACCAAACAATTTACCATTCAGATAATAATCTTACCACCAATTCCCAAGTTCCAAACATAATTATAGAATTAGGTACAGTTCTTAATAAATGAGGAGTTAATCCACCATACATACTACCAAATCCTTCTTCTTTAATAACCAATTTAAAACATTGAATCAATCCAGTATATTTTGGTTTACCAGTGGATTCTAAAGGTGCTTGTCTTAATCTTGTTCTTACTACTTCATGAGGATAAGTAATTAAAGATGCCATAAATTTGGCTAAACCAGCAGCACCCGATCTTGCTGACCATTCTAGTATATGATCTTTAGTTGTTTTATTAGATGGATCATTACCATGGATTTGTAATGATCGTTTATTAATAAACATTCTCATTTGTTCATATAATACCCATTGAATAGTAGATTCAATCCCACCTAAATAAGAAGCACTCAATCCACGATATAAACTAGTGAAACCTTCATGTTTAATTATATGTTTAAAACAATCCCAAGAATTTTTATAATTTTTCCCTTTTGATTTATCCAATTGTAATCTTGTTTTAATTAACCAAATTGGATTTGTTGCCGTTGACGTTACAAATCCAGCATTTATCCCTGATACTAAATGTATCCAAGTTTCTTCTTGTCTTGGACCTTGGATGCTATTTGTTGGGGAAAAATTCCCAAGTAAAAATTCTTTTGTAGCACCATAAGTGAAAAAATTTATTGATCTTGCCGGTATCACACCAACTAAATTTGGTCCTAATCCTTTGAATAATGATGATGCACCTTCATTAATATACATTCCTCTTAATACTGATCCAGTTTCACTTAAATGTTGCCATGCTTGAATTATAGGATTTCCCGATTTAGGAATCTTGTTATACATTGAATGATACACATCTGATTGTAATCTTGTCTTGACAACATCTAATGGACATGTCACTACAGCACCAACGGTACCACCAATACCTCCAGCAACAAAATGTACCCATGGTTTAGGTTTAGGTTTTGGTTTCTCATTGGTAGTGGTGCTGATACTACTCACATTATCTAGTTTTTGTTGTGATTCATTAGTAGTTGCAATGGAAACAAGTGGATTGATGCCACTTTCAAGATCTTCAGCAGTTTTAAAAGTTGAGGATTTTTCATCTGATGCTAAAAATGGATAAGCAGTTTCTGCATCTCTTTCCAATACTTGTAGACGTTTCTTTTCCTCTTCTGTCATTATCTTTCTCTTTTAGGTTGAATGGTATGGTATGGTATGATATTAAACAAGGGGGGATTGATTAGTAACTCTATAAAACAAAAAAAACCCAAAATCTAAAATAGGCAAAGACAAATATCAACCAAAATGGAATTAAAGAAATGATTATAACTATTAGTATTTATAAGATTTAAGTAAGTAAGGGATAATACAACTTAAACAGAAAAACAAAATTTTTTCTTTCCTTTATGGAAAATTTTGAGATGTGTAAATTGTGAAAAAAAAAATAGTAAGCATAAATTATTATGTATGTATGCAGAAAGGGTTAAATTAGTTTGTACTAAAGCAACGTTTCAATTTTTTAAGACTTAGATATCACGCAACTGAAACACAACTGAAGAACTTTCCAATCAAAAGTGTGTTTGTAATCCCCTGTAACACATCTCAAGTTTACACTCATGACACATTTTCTATTCTCATTAATACTATTTACATTAAACATACTTTAACTCCATTTCGAGACACCCTATTTAAGTGTTTTAATAAAATTATCAAGATTATACTCTTCTTCATATTGTGATTCATCCCATAAATCAGCCAATTCACCAACAGCTCCAGCTGCTTTACCAGTAAGACCACCAGTAATATCATCTGGTATATCTCCATTAGTGGATGCACCACCAGCACCATTGGTATCGGTTTCTTCTTTAACTGGTTCTTCAACTTTGGCACCATTTCCAGTATCATCAACGTCAAACAAGTCCAACAATTGATTTGTATCCATTGATTGTAAACCAGCATTCTGTTGATTCACAATTGTCGAAGCAATATTCATCTTGAATTTTTGTAATCCCATGATTTTCTCTTCTAAAGTATCTTTAGTGATTAATCGATAAACATTAACCACTTTCTTTTGACCCAATCTATGAGCACGATCCATGGCTTGTAAATCATTCATTGGATTCCAATCATGTTCAACAAATATAACCGTATCAGCACCAGTCAAATTAAGACCTAACCCACCAACTTTTGTAGTCAACAATAATACATCGATCGAGGGGTCCTCATTAAATTTCCTAACTATCGATTGACGATCTCTTGGATCAGTACTACCATCCAATCTCATAAATGTCACCGATGGTAAGTATTTCCGTAACAATTCATTCTCAACTATATCCAACATATCTTTCAATTGACAGAAAATTAATGCTCTATGCTCTGAAATCACCCCATCGGCTGAAATAAGTTGTTGTTGTTGTTGCTGTTGAAGACTTTTCTTTTTCAGAACGTTGTTGTTATACTCTGAATCTTGTGACCCAATACCACATTCCAATAATAAGTTTTTCAAAGAAAGTAATTTTGGTGCATGTTCGATATTTCTTAAATCTGTGTTTCTCGAAATTAAAAATTGATTAATTTCAGCATATTTAGGATGTTGCTCTGACATTACCAATGCTGGATGATTACATAATTTCCTCATGTATTGCAAAGCTTGGAAAACATGTGTTTTACCTTCCTTTTCAGAACCTTGCACATCAGTTTTGATAGTTTCCTTTTGAGTTTTAGCAAAATCTTTATATAATTTCTTTTGTAAATCACTCAATTCACAATAATAATCTTGAATGATCTTTGGTGGCAAATCAGACAAAACATCCTCTTTAAGACGACGCAACATAAATGGCAATACTTGTTTATGCAATGATTCCATTGCCAAAGCCCCAGCTTCTTGCTCTTTAGAAGAGGTTTTACTATTTCTACTAGCAGCAATTGGTTTAGCAAATTTTTCATGGAAAACTTTTTCAGTACCTAAAAACCCCGGCATCAAGAAATCAAATAATGACCATAATTCTAAAACATTATTTTGAATTGGTGTACCGGATAAAATTAACCTATGCTCAGCTTTCACTCGTTTGACTGATTTTGATAACTTGGAACTGGCGTTTTTGATGATATGCCCTTCATCCAATACACAGTAGTTGTAATCATGTTTTGTCAAGGATTCAACATCATTTCGGCAAACATCATATGAAGTAACAACAACATCGGCATCAGGTATTTGACCTCGCAAAGGGATTCTAATACTTGGACTTCCAGCATATACAAGTACTTTCATAAATGGTGCATATTGATTGATTTCTTGTTCCCAATGACCTATCAAGGAAGGTGGACAAATCACCAATGAAGGCAATTTTCGATATTCTGCTGACCCAGTTTCTTTGAAATTTTCTTCTCTAATATGGTGATCGGAAGACACAATACAAATAGTTTGTAATGTTTTACCTAGACCCATATCGTCACACAAAATACCATGTAAATGATACTTGTTTAAAAATGCCAACCAATTAACCCCTTCTTGTTGATATTTACGTAAAGTAGCTTTAATGGTAACTGGTAAATCAAATGATTTAATCTTAGTAGGATCCATCATTTGTTGAATGAAATCTCTTTCCCTATCTCTGCCTTCAAGCAATTCTTGTGGCATATCTTCTGGATCGGGAATCCCAGCTTCTAATGGTACCAATTTAATAATTGATGCAAAAGTGGTAGCAGCCAAGACACGCACATCATGATCTGAATCACTCATTCTCCCCATTACTGGCACAATTAAAAACATCACATAGGGCAAGATACTTGCACCCATGGCAGCGGAAATGTGATAAACAGTTTCAATTGCCCCCTGTCTTTGTTTCACATCCCCAGCATTCTTCAACATTGGTAAAACTGAATTTACAATGAAAATGAATGCTTTAGCAGGAACCACAGAACAAATAGTGGCTAAACATTTAGCAGTAGAATATCTAAACACCGAGTATTCTGATTGTAAACCTGGCAAAAATAAATCCAAGTTATCAATAACTTCGGGATACAATTCCTTATCCATTTTTGGAAATAAGGCACGAAGTATACCAAGAGCATCTATGACACTTTGTCCTTTCAATTCATCTTGAGATACTTCTTCTGTTTTCGACAAGTAACGCAAAGGTTCAATCATCATTTCTTTCAATTTGGTAACTTGATCAAACAATTTAGGTCCATAAATATGCACTAATTGATCTAAAGTCATCAAAGCACCATTACGTTTGATTTTGGCTTCACGAACAGCTCGTTCATGAGCAGCAACATCTGTAGGGTCGATTTGAGCTTCTTCTTTTCTCAATGATAAAATATTTTCTTTGAAAATAACATTATGATGAAACTCAGGTACTTCTGAAGTATCAACACATAAAAATGCACATAAATTTTTCACAATTTTATCTGAAGCACCTTTTTTACCAACCTCAATAAGTTGTTGAACTAATCTGGCAACAGAAAAAACTGACCGTTTTTGGAGAACTAAAGTCTCTTCCAGTTTGACACTTTCCATTAATGACTTAATAATTGGGTTTAATTTCTTCGGCACACCCGCCAACGCTAAACTTGCAGCAGCAAATCCTGCAAATATACTGTTTGCTCTTGATGTAAAAGCCAAACGAGATTCTTCCATAGCAACAAGGATTCTATGTTTAGCGTCTTCAAGAGCTTGATTAGCAGATAACCTATGAGTTGCCGACAAATGTTTTTTAAGCTTGACGAATGTTTCATTACAGATTTTCTCAGCAGTTTCGAGTCCAAATGCCCCTGGCCCAGCCTCTGCTTCACCTTGAACGACAACGGGGATTTGTGGAATTCTTGATGGAGATAATTTTGCTGCTGTTACAAACACATCGAATAATTGCAAACAAGATGTTCTAACTGCTTTCAATGTAGGAACCAATTCTCGGAAATGTGGCAAACTTTCTGGTTCTTGTAAAACTTTGTTAAGTGAACCACTCAACAATGTAACGATTTTTTCATTTGGTTTCAAACCCCGTTCTTTCAAAGCCGTGGCATATTCTTCAACAATAAATGCACTTAATAAAACTGAGGTGGCATGACATGATTTCAAATATCCTGAAATTGCTTCAAAAATTTTTAATAATGTCTCTTCTGATTGCATGTATGACAATGTCTTACCAAATGCTGCCGAGGCAGCACATCTCATACCAATTAACTTATCGTAACCAACTAACATGACATCACCTTTATAAATTGGAGAATCAATGTTAACCTTTAAATCTTCAACAGGAATATCAGTAGTACTTTCATCTGGTTTACGCTTCTTACCACGACAATCATCGTCGTTCAATGGGCCCAACATTTCTCCAGATGGTCTCATTATCAAGGTGGTGTTCATTGAATAAGTATGTCTTGAAATACCAATAGGAGTCATTGTCAAAGTCAACAAAGACTTTGACTGCTTTGTGAAGATCACATCAATATTAATTTTGTTATTGTTCATTTCAAGCAACAATTTCTCATACACTTGTGCTGATAAATTCAAAACATCGATGTTTTGTTCCACCAATAGATTTTGATACACTAATCTTAAAGTCTTGGCGTTGATCCATGCTTTAGTGGAGCTGTCTTCAATTGACAAAAACTCCAATATTGTTCTCAATACGGCTTTCCGCACATTTGTAATAGAGTGTCTCAAGAATGGAAACAATCTGGGGACAAGATTTTCAAAAGAGTTTTCTTTGTTTTCGTTAGCATCCTGTTGCATTATTTCAATGACTTCCTTGTGACTGCATAGTTTTGCCAATAAATCCATCACAGACCCAATTGATGCAGACAAATCGTCTCGTAAGTTGACAAGACAATCCCATATTACAGTCAACAATGTACCAATGACATTTTTTCTTGTAGTTACAAACTGTGAAGCAATTGGAGTAAGTGTCAATGCTGCTACTGATTGGACATCATCATCACTTTCTTTCAAACCACTTAGTACCATGGTAACCACGTCGTCAAACATTTCAGGGTTAGCTAGCAATATATCAGTTCTAACACTAACAAGATAACGCACTCCTAGTATACCACCATGTTTGGCTTCCCAGCATTTTGCAACCATATCTTTTTGTAAAACCATTGAATTCAAGCAATGGAAAATTCTGATAACAGTTTCTTCGTTCAAATGTATCAACAATGCGGCTAACGTCTGAGCTGCAGACTCACGAACCGGAGCAACCACAGTATCTGACACATAATCGCCAAATCTATCAAGGACAAATATCACACATATTCTAACAGCTAAATCTTCTAAAGTAGCGGCATTGTTGGTGTCATTTTCTTGTAGAGTTTTGTTCATTACTCTTCCAGCACCTTTCCCGTGCTTTTTCACCAACTCTCTCAAACCCAAGGCCGCACCATGCCTTATTTCCCATTGATCATCAAACAAATCAGCTAATAGCAATTCATAAACACCTTGAAATTGCCAAATTAGTCCCGCCACCTTATTTTGTTGGGATAATAGGGGCGACAATTCTGAACTTTTCGTCTCAACCACTAATTTATTCCCACCTTGCTGAGATGTAACATCAAATTGTGGAGTTGAATCCTTAGAATCTATATCCATTCCTTCCCCATTTTCTATCATTTGTCTCGATAAAGAACTTTGAGATATATCAACTGAACGGATTTTATTGGCGCCGTTTTTGGCATTTGCTTTAGCTTTCCTCCTTTGCATAGCTTTTAATCTAGCACTTGATACTGGTTTATTTGAACCAGTTGGTGGAGCCGGTGAAGTACTTGCTGATGCTAGATTGTCATGTTGTTGTTGTGTGCCGGGTTCTTGCTTTATTATTGGTTCCTCTTTTGTGTGTGCATTAGGTGAGCTTTCTTTGGATAAGTCTGATTTTGTCTCTTCTTTCGGTATTATACTTGATCTATGTCTTTTAATTCTACCGAGTAATGTAACATCATTGGTATAATCTTCTGGATCGATGTCATCCAGTTTCGATGCTAAAAGTTTGGTGCCACATTTGATCAATTCGTGTAGACTGAAGGAGTCAAAATTGATTAAATTGGATAAATTTTTAGTAAGTTTCTGTAGTTCTTCGTCTTGTTCTTTCTTTATTATAATTTCATCTTCGGGGAACTCTTTTTTAACTATTGGATCGGTTTCTATTTCTTCTTTGACAAATACTTGTTCTGCATCTTTTTCCAATTTTATTTGCTTTTCCGAATTGGGGTCCCATAAAGGAGCATTATTAACAATACCGCCAAATGCTCTGGCTGCAGAAATTCTCGTTTCCCATTTTTTCGATTTCAAGTATGGATAAACTCTTCCTAATAAATTGATTGTGTCTTCTGGATGGGCTTTAGCTAGATCAGATAATTGATCTGCTGCAGTGTTTCTAATGAATGGTGTTGATCCTGTCTCCAATAATACTACTAATCGATCTAATCTTGACATTTTTCAGAAATATTTTTAAGTATTGATGTTTGGATGTTTGTGGCTGTAAAAAAAAATGGAAACCCAAAATAAGGTTAAGTCGTGTATATAAATGTCAAGGAGTAGGATAATGTGCAACTCTCTCTCTCTCTTTGAGAAAAAAAAAATGTTCAATCAACAGATGATGTATAGCGTAATAGTAATAATAGGGGAAAGGGGAGGGAGGTAGTGTATAATTGGATGATTTTTAAATTTTTTGTCTGGTGTTGATGAATTGTCGTTGCCTTTTTTTTTTGGGAAAAATTAATCGATATTTATATTCAAGTTTGGAATTGGAAATTTTTTTTATTTTTTTTTTACTGCTGCTGCGTATTTCATTTTCTGTTGGTTAGTTTGTTTGTTTGTTTGTACCCTCTCATTGGAACACCTTCTTCTTCTTCTTCTTCTACTTCTACTTCCACTTCTACTTCACGTAAATTTATTTTTTTTAAAAAAAAACCACACGCGGATGGTACAAACAACAACAGAATAAGTTAATACCTAAACCCAAATATAACAACAACAGCAACAACGACAGCAAATCCAATTTCCTTGAATTAATTTATCTTTTCTTGATTTCATTTGTTGAGTTTTGTTTTTGTTTTTTGGTAGTTAAACAAATCTGTGTTTCTCCCGTTAAAAGATAGACTAGTTTTTATTGAAGAAACGTCAAAAGGGGGTGCAACAATGGATCATTTTAGTCTTGTTCAGTTCACCCGACCTTTGTAACAAAATCCATCTGCAGATTATTTTCAAGATAATAACTAACCCCATTAATTGACCAATTACTCAACACCTATCATTGACCGGTATATGTAATTTCCAAATCCCCTTTAAGCATACTGATTGAACACCTCAACTATTATCTACATCAAATTTCCTTTACGTTGGCACTGGTCGTTTATTTAATATCAAACAATGAGTTTTTCCTTTCAAACTTTTTTTTGTTTTTTTTCAGTAGAAACTTTAAAAACAATTTTTGACGGTAGCCATTTATTCGAGGTTTGACTGCCTTGGTATTGTTTGAAGCTGCTACCAAACCAAAAAATACAAAGCCGGGTAAGCTATATAAATACTATCAAGAAAAATTGTCGTGTATGATTTTCAATTATTTTTTCATCACTTTTTTTCTTTCTTTCTTTCTTTCTTACTGGTGTTGCTCAAACATACTCTGTAATTGTATTTACCATTCATTCATTAATTTAACCTATAAACAGTACATTCTATGGAATTACCCAATATAATAAACATTCTAGGCAAACTTTTGTTCTCTTGCTGCTCTTGCCTCTTTCTTTTTGTTTGAAATATCTTCACCACTGGCATTATAACTGACATTTGTGTCTTGGTTCATTGGATTTTCTGGTGATTTTTGGAATTCTTTGAATATTAAATTCTTGATTTGATTCAATCTTAAACCAGGATTCTCTTTTCTAACTTCTGGTAATCTTTTTTCTTCATATGCATTATAAGCAGCTTTAACTCTTCTTTCTGGATGTCTATCGATATCTTTATTAGAAACACCACCACCAGTTCCAGTCAACGACAAAGCTTCCAATGCACTATCAAGTCCACTAGCACTCAATTCAGGGATATCTTTATTATAATCCAAGAAATCATCAATTTTACCTGTTCTTCTTTGAGCCACTTTTTCGGCACCTCTATTTTTAGCTTTTGTTGGTTTGGAAGGCATACTTGCTTCTTCTGCAGCTAGTAAGGCATCCCGTTCAGCTTTTTTACGTGCTGCTTCTTCCTTTTTGAATTGTTCATCTTCCTTCTTTTTATTCCCCTTTTTGGAACCTTGAGACCATTCTGCTGCTTCTTCTTGTTCTAATTTATCCATGACTTCTTGCTTCTTTTTAGCTGCTTGTTCAGCTTTACGGGCATTACCAGCTGCCTTCTTGGAATTTTCTCCTGCGTTCTTTTTAGCCATTGTCGTTAAAGTAAGTGGTTAAAAGAATATATGAATGGAAAGAAAGCAAATGTAAGAAGTTGGAGTTTTTTTTTTCAATCACCAAAGGCGAAAAAAATAAAATCGTTTACACCAAGAAATTTCTGTGAATTATGCGAATTATGGAAAAGGGTACATTTTTATTTTTACATTAAAGAATCAATAACCTATACATATGCAAACAAATTGAGGTATTACAATTTATTAGGTCTAAATACAACTCTTCCTGTTAATTTACCATTAGCCAAATCTTCAAGATATTGTGGCAAAGAATTGAAATCAGCAACATGAACATTAGGTTTAATTAAACCCTTTGCAACCCATTCCATACATTCAACTTGTTCGGCAGAATGACCACCAAAATTGAAAATGATTTCAACTTCACGAATCCCCAATTTATAATTTGGAATTAATAATTTTGATCTTCCTAACCCTACCATTACTATTTTACCTCGTCTTTTAATAAATTTATCAGAATTATTGAATGTTGGTTGAATACCGACAAAGTCGAAAATCACATCAAATGACATTGGTTCATGCTTGGATTTTCCAATATCGGTATGGAATTCATTAGCACCATATTCCAATGCCAATTTCTCAACGGCACCTTTGACATCAGATGCAACAATATAACAACCGTAATTTTTCAATATTTGAACGGCATTCAATCCCAATCCTCCACATCCTTGTACTAATACTTTTGATGTTGGTGTTAACAAATGTCTGACTTTTTGTATAGCATGGAATGGAGTCAATACTGAATCGGTAGTGACTGCGGCTTGTTCAAAACTGACACCTTCAGGGATTGGTAATAAAGTACGTAAATTTTTGACTAACAAATATTGTTGAAAACCACCATCTTCATTCAACCCGTAGGCTTGATGACTCAGATCACAAACACCATCATATCCTTTACGACATGAATCACACATTCCACAAGCTTTAGCAATTTGTAAAGCAAATCTAGCACCTTTTTTATAATTTGGATCGTTAACTAATTGTTCACCAACAGCACTAACAGATCCGGCAATTTCATGACCCATGACAAATTTTGTAGCTAATGGAATTGGAGGTTTACTTTCAATTGGACCAGCAATTAATACATGGGGATCAGAAAGACATAATCCGGCAGCTTCCACTTTTAATAATACTTCATTCCCTTTTGGCGTTGGAATTGGGATATCAGTGAATTTTTGAATGTCTGAATATCCTTCGACGTATCCATATCCTGATTGAGTTTGCATTATGGTTGTGTAATGTTTAAGATTAATTGTATAGTATATTATAAAATTGTAAATTTAAAAAAATAATTTTGGGAATTTAATTGAATATTTATGGTGATAATTTATTTCATGGAACAAGTATTAGGAGAGAGAGAGGTGGGGTTATTTATAGGGGGACATACTTCCGATTTGTTCTCTCAGATTTCACTTTAATTCCTCGAAGTTATATTTAAATCACCCTGTTTTTTTGTATGGTTCTTTTTTTTCTCCACACACGGAACAATTTGATATTTATCCATTTCCTCAAGATGTGGAGAGAGATGCGATTTGCTCAAGTATCAACTACTACTAGTAGCATTACTAGGCTAATCCCATAAGTTTACATGGAAAAAGAAGGAAATGTAGCAGCAAAATCTAATATCTATATTATCAAACTCATAGTTAATCTGTCTTGTTAGAGATTAGAGTACAAAGTCTGTCTTTTTAACATTAAGGTTTAAAGTTTTACAAATCCGCGATTTCTAGGATTTCGGATGTTTGTGCTTAATTTTTTTCTTGGATTGTTTAATGGAAAATGAAGTATAACAGGGTAATCTCTTAGTGAAAATTGAGTGTATCGTCATTCACAATTAATTTTTTTACCCAAAGTCAAAAAAATGAAATTGTATTTTCAATTACTATATTGAAAGTGAAAGATTAAAAAAAAATTCTCTAGAAAATCCTAGTGAGACTTGACTTTGACACTTTTATTTTCGTCAACTCCGGTGGTACTAGTATTTTGAATTTTTGCAAAATCGTAAAACAATATTAACTCTTATCTATCATCAAAATGAATAGAAAACTGTTCTTGCTGAGAAGAATTTGTATTACATAATCTCTTCTGTATTGATCAACACTCATTCGCGTAGTAGTGGTCTTTAATTCCAACTCTCGTCCCCGTTTTAGAAGCTCACTTGTATTCACAGCAAATAAAAATCTTTGTAGAATCCATAACGCATAAACAAAACGGCGACAAAAAAATTTCATGTAAATTATATGCAAAATATGTTACAAAAAGGATTTATTTACTTAAACAATCTATACCATTTACAGTTCATTAGGTTTAAATACAATTCTACCGGTTAATTTACCGTTTGTCAAATCATCGAGATATTGCGGCAAGGATTTGAAATCAGCAACGTGAATATCAGGCTTAATCAATCCTTTGGCAACCCATTCCATACATTCCACTTGTTCAACTGAATAACCACCAAAATTGAAAATAACTTCAACTTCACGAATAGCAAATGCATAATTTGGAATCTTTAATTCCATGCTTCCTAATCCAACCATTACTATTCTACCTCTAATTTTAATGTATTTGTCGGAATTATTGAATGTTGGTTGAATACCGACAAAATCAAAGATAACATCAAATGACAATGGCTCATGATCAGACTTGTTAATGTCAGTATGGAATTCATGAGCACCATATTTCAAGGCCAATTTCTCAACCGCACCTTTAACATCAGAAGCAACAATGTGACAACCATAATTTTTCAAAATTTGAATAGCATTCAATCCTAATCCACCACATCCTTGGACTAATACTTTTGAAGTTGGACTCAAGAATTTTCTAACTTTTTGAATGGCATGGAATGGAGTCAAAACAGAATCAGTAGCAACAGCAGCTTGTTCAAAACTGACACCATCAGGGATTGGTAATAAAGTACGTAAATTTTTGACTAACAAGTATTGTTGAAATCCACCATCTTCATTCAATCCATAAGCTTGATGACTCAGGTCACAAACACTATCTAAACCTCGACGACATGAATCACATGTTCCACAAGCTTGAACAATTTGTAAAGCAAATCTAGCACCTTTTTTATAATATGGATCATTAGCTAATTGGTCACCAACAGCACTAATTGATCCAGCAATTTCATGTCCCATAACAAATTTTGATGGTGTTTCTAATGGAGGTTTACTTTCAACAGGACCAACATGTAAAATATGGGGATCGGAAAGACATAATCCAGCAGCTTCAACTTTTAATACAACTTCATTACTTTTTGGGGTTGGGATTGGAATATCAGTGAATTTTTGAATATCTGATTGTCCTTTAATATATCCAAATCCTGATTGAGTTGACATGATGATGACGATGATTGAGTCTATTTATTATTATATATGATAATTTGTTTATTATGTTTATTATAACCAAAAAAAAAGAGAGCAAAATTATCATCAGATATAAGAGATTTCATTGACTATTTATATAGACAATTAAATTATGAAACAAGTGGAAAAAAAGCAAAGTGGAAGGGAGAAGGAGGCGGGGGAGAGATAGATAGAGAGATACCATATATGAAAATCATTATACTAGTTGTCTCGGAGTTAAAGATGTCTTCTGAGTGGTGGTGGTGGTAGTGGGGGTGCAGGAAAAAATGACATATTATTTGTATTCTATTAATCTTCTCCGCTCACGGACCAATCTTGAAATTTTATGCATCTTTTAATATGGAGAGATATGTGTTGATAGAGAGCTAATTTAAATATTAGTGAAAATGTACTTTTGTGTTCATTCATTCTAACAACATCGGATAATTAATATCCATCCACACTTCTATTATAAATAGTTGTTCTCATCTCTCTCTTATTATTTTCCTATAGTTTATTTCTTACTCGAATAACCAATATACATTTTTATCGTGATTACCATAGCGTCAACGTTGGTCAGATTCAATCATGCGTTGAGAAAAGTGCTGAACACAAAGTTTTATGCAGGTGGGGGTTTTGGTTTTGTAGCATATCAGAAAAAAGTCGGTATGTGGCACAAGTGAAGATGACTGATATTGATCAATGAAATTGGCTCAATTCAAAGAAAGTAATTCCGAAAAGCTATTCCGAAAAGCTGTTTCCGAAAAGTTGATTCCGAGAAGTTGATTCCGACGGATTGAGTTTAACAAGTTTTTTATCCGAAATATGCCCTGTAGATTTATTCTACAAAAAAATTGAGAGCTGGTGGAGGGTTATAATTTATGGAATAGGATTTCTGTACTATATTATAGATCTCGAAAATTCTCGACAGGAAAATTTTGTATGAGAAATTTGTTCACTACCATTTGACTAACAACAACAAACAAATCATTGTTATTTAATTGTTACCGATAATACCATATTTTGCAATTGGGTTAGAGTGAAATTCTATAGATTTGGATAATATATATTATTATATTTATTACAAAAAATTTTCATTTAATTTTAGAATTTTGGTGTTACAAAGATAACATCTATACTCACATTTCTAAATAAATATGATTTACTTAGTGTTACACAATCAAAACATCTTACTATTACCCCTCTTTCACCCCCTCATCTTCTTCTTCCTAAGATTCAATGAGGTTTGACCGTTTTTCAGCAAAAATCTGATCCCCAAATAAAATACCAATAATAATAATTATGATAAACACCAAGATTACAAACCTAACCTCCTAATTACCGCAATATATGAGATTTATGATTTTTACATACGTAATAAATAGTCTATTAACTTTCTACACCAAAAAGTTTGATACAACAATATACTTTATTTTAAAATTTAGGTTTTAAGTTGTAAAGATTCCTTATGTTTTTTTACCAATCGGCGTTAACGAAATCCAAATTGTTAAAACCTCATTGGATTATTGGATTATTGGAAAAAAGTGGAGATTATTGTAAGATCTCAAACCAAGTAATTATAATAATAGAAAAGAGTTTACAATAGGACATTTATATTTCTAAACTACTTGCAGTTAAATAAAATAATGGGGAAACTAGTTGTCCAGAACACAAAGTGGAGAACACAAATGGTGAACTGAATGAAATGGTTGATAATCATGTATTACCGTTACACATAAATAATTCCCCACATCAGAACAAACAGGACTTAGAAGTAATGGAATTAATATGCTAATAACTGTAAGAAGTCCAGAAAAGAAGGTTTCTGTAATGAAAAACCAACGCTTTGACTTAGATACTACTGTTTTTCATCAACGACGACTAAGAACTTGACGGAGAGATTAATTATGTTTTCGAATTACCCCAGACATACCAAGCTAGACTATCCATTGACCAGTTTGTATTTAAATTATTTATAATAATAATTTACCAAAGTTGATTTACTTTTCGGTTGCAATGTAATCATTATCTATTCCGATGGAATTTACCTATACATATATAGAATATATCTTATTCTATTCTATTCTATACTTTTTGTTTTTTAATTTCTGGACCTTCATCATCCTCTACTGGTTTTAAAAGAGGAGTATTGGTAGTGCTTTGTTCAGCATGGAAATCTTTAATAATTGAATCGACATCATCAATGTTCAATTGTCTAACATCACCCAATTTTTTAATTTTATTTGTAACTTCTTTAACTTGATCATCAGTCAAATGTAAATTCAATTGATCAACTCTTGATTTAATGGCATTCCAACCAGTCAATCTATTAGCAAAGTGAATATATCTGGTTAAACCGAAATCATTTGGATTCAAGATTTCATATGTTGATGGATTGGCCAAGATGGCTTTAGCATGAATACCAGCTTTATGAGTAAAAGCACAGAATCCAGTAATTGGATTATTGAATGGAATATTAATTTGTACGGCATCAGCAACCAAATTTTCTAAATCTCTCAATTTGTGTAATTTATATTTAGATAACACATAATCACGATCAGCAGTAATCATTCTTGCCATTAATGCCCCCAATGGAGTAATACCATTCCTTTCACCAATACCCAACACAGAAACATCAATCAATTTAGCACCGGCTTCCAAGGCAGTATAAGCATTAGCAATGGCACAACCAGTATCGTTATGGAAATGACATTCAATATCACAAGAAACCACCGATTTCAAAGTTTTAACCAATTCATAAACTTGTCTTGGGTTAGCACAACCAACAGTATCGGCAATACCAACTCTATTCACTCCGATTTTATCAACAGTACGATAAATGTTTAATAAATCAACAATATCTGATCTAAAAGAATCTTCAGAACTAAAACGAATTTCAATACCTTTAGATTTAACAAATTCAATGACTTCAATAGCACTTTGAGCAATATAATTCATATCTTTACCATGAGAATATTGTCTTAAAAATTGTGAAGTTCCAATAACCACATCAACCCCATCAACCCCAGTTTCAACGGCAACACGGGCATCATCCATATGACATCTAATATGTGTCAATATTTTGGCTTTTAAACCCAATTTACAAATGGCTTCACAATCTCTTCTTGATTGTTCAGATGCCACTGGTGAAGTCAATTCAATATAATCAACCCCAAAATCATCTAAAGCTTTAGCAATTTCAATTTTTTTTTCAGTGGTGAAAAAGGCATTGGCAAATTGTTCACCTTCTCTTAAAGTTGATTCAATGACTTCAAATTTATTCACATTAGATAAGAAATCAGATGGATTTGGACCATATGGATTAGAAGCAACAGACATGATTGATTAATAAAGTATATTATAATAGTTAATAAAAAAGAAAGAAAAGTAAATAGGAAATTGAAAAGAAAAAAAAGGAAAATCTAACTTATAAGAAAAGGAGTTTATATATATTTTGAAAAATTTTTCTCCAACCCTCAGACTAGAAATAAATATTAGTAAATATGCCTTATTTTTAAAAAATGGTGAGTAATAATCAAAATTTACCCAATTCCATTTTGCCCCAAATTAAGTAAGTAAGCAATTGGGGGAAGGAAGTTTAGCGCGGAGGTTGTGTAAGAAAGAATTAATCAGCTTCTGATAAAGAAAAAAAAATTGCTGCTAATCCTGTATATAAACCACGGCAATGTAAAAAATTTTTTTTTTTTTCAGGTCCCACACTCACTCACTCACAAGAAGAATTATGACTCATAATTTTCAATATTCAAAATTATATAATCAATTGGAAATTTCCTACAAATTGAAATTCTTAAGTTAGTCATACACACTCATTTACTCACTCACTTTCATGATATTTTGAACAAATGCACACGACCGTAATTTTTTTCTTTGAGGGGGGGGGGGGGTTGAAAGAAAAATAAAAAATTTCCAAAAAAACTAACCCCCCCCCAGTCAACTAACATATACAATTTGCAACAAAACTAACCAGTCAATATTAATATGAGTTATACTGAGTATCTGAAGTCTTTTATATGCAAATACAAAGTATGATTGAACTTAAAAGTCTATAATGACCATTTGTATCAACTGCTATAGTGTCATTAAACATAGTTCACCAAACTCAAGGCCCTTTAAAAACCACTTTTAAATGATCAAAACAGTGATGGAGCATATATTAAGCAGTAATATATAATTTGAGAAGTGTTGGACAAAACAAATAGATATTCGATCATGGTTTCTGTTGAGACTAAAATAATGGAAGCAATTGGAATATTATCAAAAATGTACTTTTTAGCTCAGTTATTCTACACTATGTGATGATAGTAACTATAACCTTCTGCACTTACATTATAGATAATCACTCTAAATCTCTCGTTATTTCTTATAATTCATTTTTACTTAACTAACCAATTGGTATGATAATTAGAGAACAAAACTATGAATTACTATAAAAAAAAACTCGTCTACAAACTAAATAGAAATATAAAAATAAAGTAAAAGCGAGGGCCAAAGATCAATATACATAGTAACTAACACTAATAGATAGAATCTTACGGGATAACAGTAACGTAGTGAGTACTTATCGCTGTGTAGTTGTGTGGTCAGCTATGGAAGGAAGGTCCTTACATCAAAAGATTGTTTTTTGCGATTACGATTACGTCGTTGTTGGTTAGCAACAGGGAATTGCTCGGAAGATAATGATTTCATTACACCAAGAAGTTAGACATCCAAATTGGAGTCACTACCATTGTAGAGATCGTCCGTTTTGGGTTTTTTAATATACGTATCAAGGAGTTCACCATTAAAATGTAAACGAGAAGAACGCTTCGATATTTCTACCAAATCTTCATCTAGCTTGCTGAGATATAATGAAAGTCCTTTGGATGCTTTCAATGCTCTCCTGATATCGACGACACTAACATTCCAATTTCCTGTAGCTTCGACTCTGAGTTTAGCCTTTTTATTCTTTTTATCAATCATTGAAACCAAAAATGGAGATATAAAACGAAGGTTGCAATGTCTAACATCTAAAAATTCTAATGTTGCCATTGGCAATTTAACAGAAGTTAATTCTCTCAATTCATTTCCAGCTAATGATAACTTTTGTAAATTTTCCAAATTTTCAAACGAGTCCGACAATTGCTGGATCCCCATTCCCCTCAAAGAAAGATCTTTCACACTAGCAGGAAATAAGTCCGCATTTAACGTTTTGATATCCCCTTTCTGAATATCGATTTTCTCAAGTCTAGATTCTCTCAAGTTCAACAACTCTAATGTTCGATAATCAATGTTTAAATTCTGAAAAACGAAATCATTCAACGACAGCGGCCATGCAACCATTTTAGTGGTAGGGTGTATTTTCCCCAGATCATTAGCAATCAAGTGTAACTGTTGGAGATTGGTTGACAAATGACACATAAAATTCAAACCATGTAAAATTAAATAATTAGCCTCCAAAAGAATATTTTCAACCGTATGAGGGATTCTAAAGTTGCTTTTCAATGTAACTTTTGAAGTACGGATATAAACTCTCCGTAAACCATCACTCAAATATCCACCATTAAAGGATATACCGCGAAGATTTAAAATCTGTAATCCGGTGGGGAGTACCAAATTGCTGAAATCAACCTTTTCAAAGCCAGCCTTTTCAATTTTTAACTCCTTCAATTTTGTAGGAAACTTTAATAATGTGTTACTAGATCCTTCTCAATCTGGCATGTAACATCCACGGTATTCCAATTTGTCTAGCTTGGGGAAAGAGTCTTCACTAAACAAATCTATGGGATAACTAGAATTTTCAACCAATAAATGTTTTAAATGATGAAATTGTCGTAATTCATCATAATTGGACAAATTTCCACAATTAGTCAAGACTAGCTTTGTCAAATTTGGAGCAACTATTCCAGTTTCGTGAAAAAATTCAATGTTTGGCAACGAAAGTGATAAAACCTTTAGATTAAGCAATTCTTCACATTCAAAATCCACTGAACTCAGATGTGTACCTATCACGAGTTTCCATAAGTTCGGAGGTAAACTCACTTTGATCGACCGTTTAGTTTTGATTTGTAATTCCTTCAAGTCAGAAGAAAAGGTGTATATTTGGTCTTCCACACCAGTAGGTGCCAAGTTGATATCCATCTTCTTTACACCAGGGATTTCATAACTTGTTAATACAGTATTCAATAATTTAATTCTTTTAACAACAGGAAGAATTGTGAGTGGATTCGAAAAATTTGATAAACTCAAAAAATCAAGCTTAATTTTGGAGCCCAGAAATAGCCTTAACGAGTTTTCAGGGTACCGGGACCAAAATTCTTTCCCATCGAAAAAACAATTAATACTCAGAGCATCCATTAAAAGTTCGGGGAAAGTGTTCACGACACTTCTCAATTGTGCCGCGCTATCTAATATCAATGGATCTCGGAAATATATTGCATTGACGAATACCTTTCCTCAAATCATCAAGTGTGATTTGGAATTGTTTGCAAGTGCATTTCGAGTATTCAATACATGGTTCATCAATAGCTTTGTCTCTTTCACTTTCAGCAATAATATTTACATCTAAACATATCATACCTGCAACAATCTCTCTAATTGGCGGGAAGTACAATAGCTCTGGTAACATACATTTTGGTAAGAAACCAACTATCAAAGTAGTAACCTCTGATGGAAGTTCTGCTAGCTTGATGAAAAAATCAGTTTCGTTAACTGTAAAGACCATGGAAAGAATTTTAAGAAGATAACTATAAAGTCACTAAATTTATACTAGGAAATTCTTATTTGTTGATACTAGTGGAACAGCTATTGACACGCCGTTTGATTAGCAATTATGCACCTAAGGGAATTTTAAGATAACTCGATTAATTGATTTCCAAATACAGATATTATATACAATAGTTAAAGATTTGTAAGTAAACTTGTCCAATTCTAACTTGAAATTTAAAAAACAAAAGGTAGTTTAATATTTTAGATTTAAGGAGTGTACTTGTTGGAAGTTATTCATTCGTGGTGTTACAGCTAAGAAAAATTACATTAACAAGTGAAACATTCAACTTTAAAATTTGCAATACAGACACTTCTAATTACAAACTATCTAACATTAGAAAAGATTTCACGTGTTTTCGAAGTTTTTTCAATATATAAGAAAACGCATGAAAGCATAGAAGTGAAATATGTTTATGTGTTTATATTACTCTATGCAATGAATAAGTTGAATCATAGAGAGATTAATTATATGCTAACTAAAAAGTAGGAAGGGTTATAGTATGACCTATACGCAAATTTAGTAGTTCGGCTAAGAGCAAAGAGTTTAAATATGATTTTACTTTGTGTCAATTCATTTTATTATAATGTATACATTCAACAGAGTACGTCAACAAACAGCAATAGGGTCAAGTGTAGTGAATTTTCACAAACTTTAAACTAATAGATCATATTTGTTACAACAGTAACAGTGAACTTGAACTGTTGCCAGGATATTTTCGGATGGGTTTCTTCTTTGTTTTCGCCAATGATTTGACGCCTTTATAGATCACACCACACCCACCGTATAAGACATATTGCTAGCGTGGGCGGATTATTCCTATCTGTGAGTTACTACTACTTTGTTGAAAAAAAAAAATCTAAGAGTTTATGTTATCAGCGTGTTAATTAAAATGACCTCTACTAATACAGCTACGATACACGAATCAAAAAACAGTAAATGGCATAGTAGCTGCAGCAGTATATAAGTAGATATTTAGTCATCATTCCTGAATATTTCTTCTTTTCTTTTTAGTTCCACTAGATTCCTCATCCAAACCGGACTCACTTCCATTATAAAGATCATCTGTTTCGGGTTCCTCGATGCAAAAATCATAGCACCTATATTCGCAATCCAAACGAGAAGAATGCTTGGATATTTCTATCAACGTTTTATCAAATTCGTCGAGATCTAATGAAAGTCCTTTGATTGCCTTTAACGCCCTCCTGATATCTATAACACTAACATTCGCATTCTCTTTAGCGATTACTCTCAATTTAGCATTTTTATTCTTTTCCTCAAACATGGAAACCAAAAATGGAGATATAAAACGAAGGTTACATATGCTTAGATCTAAAGTTTCCAACGTTGCCATAGGTAATTTAACAGATGTTACGTCTCTCAATTGATTTTGCCATAAATACAACTTCTGTAAGTTTTCCAAATTTTCAAACGAGTCCGGCAACTGCTGGATCCCCATTCCCCCCAAAGAAAGATCTTTCACACTAACGGGAAATAAGCCTGCATCTAATGTTTTGACATTACCTTGATAAATGTGAATCTTTGTGAGTCTAGACTCTTTCAAGTTCAATTGCTTCAATTTGAAATGATCAATATTAAAATTTATTAGAGTAAATTTTCTCAACATCGGCGGCCATTTAACCATTTGGGCAAGAGACTTCATCTGTCCCAGCTCAATGGCATGCAAGCTCAAATGGGTAAGATTACTTGGCAAATGATACATAAAATCAATACTATCAATACTAAAATATTCAGCTGCCAATATAAATTCTTTAGCCATATGAGGAATTCTAAAGTCACTTTTTAGTGTAAGTTTCACAGTATGAACGTCAATATACTGCAAGCTATCAACCAAATAATCATAATCAAATGGGAAATTTTTAAGCTTTAAACGCGTTAATGTGGATGGAAGAACCAAACTACCAAAATTAACATTTTGAAAACGGAAGATTTCTATTTCAAACTTTTTCAAATTTGGAGGGAAGGTTAATAATGAGTTATCAAAATCTTCTGAAGCCAGACAAGAACATTCCCGACACCGAAACTTTTCTAATTCAGGGAAAGATCCTTCATTAAACAACCCAAAGGGATAATTACAAAATCCAAATTCTAATTCTTTCAAATGTTGGAATTGTCGCAACTCCTCGAGATTTGACAATTGATCACATCTTACATTTAGTTCTTTTAAATTTGGAGCAATTATTCCTGTTTCATTAAAAGTTCGAATATTTGGCAACTGAATTGTTAAGTATTCCAAATTAACCATCTCTTCTGATATAAAATGCACTGAGTTCAGAAATGCGTATACCTCTAGTTTCTGTAAATTTGGAGGTAAAGTCACTTGAATTGACCGATCAGAATTGATTATTAAATCCTCTAACTCTGCAGAAAATGTGAGTCTTTCCTCTTGATTCTTTGGAACATCGAGTTCCAACTTCTTTACCCCGGGGATCACATAACTATTCAATTTAATTTTACTTAGCTTGACATTTATGGCAATGGGAGGTAAAGTAAGTGGATTCCGATGATTCGACAAGGTCAAACAACTAAACTTAAATCTGGATTTTAAAAAGTCCCGAAATACTCCTTCATAATCGTGATACCCAATTTCCGAAAAAGAAGCATTAATAAGTTGAGCATCCACAAAAAATTCACGGGAATCATTCAATGCAATTGCAAGTTGGTCCACCTTGTTCAAAGCAATGGATTTTGGAAATATTTTCCATTGGCGAATACCTTGTTTCAAATTTTCTTGTGTGATTCTGAACTGTCGGCAAGAACAATTTGGGTATCCAACACCTAGCTCATAACTCCACTTGTGTCTCTCAATAGCGTCATAGACATCTACATATGACAAAATTGCAGATGCAGCGACCTTTTTAATTGGTGAGCAATACAATAACTCTGGCAACATACATTTTGGTACAAAGCTAAAAATTAAAGCAATTACTTCGGCTGGAAGCTTTGCTAAATTAATGAAAAGATCAGTATCAATGTTGAAACTTACGATTACCATAGAAATTACTCTAAATTGAACCTTGAGATTGAGAAAACTAATGTTATGAAATTACTGTTTGCTAATTCTGTAGAAATAATTGTTCACGCGTCGTTTGATTTGAATTTTAGCAAGTCAAGCTATCCTAAAATTAATTGATTGATTGGTCTCCAAATTCAGGTGCTATAGGAAGCGGTTAGTGCTTTGAAATGAAACTTGAACTTTAGTTTTTTAATATTTAAAAATGAAGAAATTGTTAAATATTTTATTTTTCATGAATGTAATAGTTGGAAAACAGCATGTGTTCTAACAAGGTGAGAAATAAACTTTACCTATATTTACATGATGGTGTTCAAGAATACTGTAAAGGGAAATATTATGGTAATAAGGTTTTCGTCAAAGAGAATACAGTAGTGCTTGCATGAACCCACTGTTGGAAGCATTCTTTTAAATATAGACCAAAATCCTCACTAGTTAATTTATAATTCTCTTTCTATGTAACTAAATTGAATATTATAAACACCTAGGCCCGCACAAGATGGCTCCCCATTTTTAATAAACATTGGAGACTGGAACCATAGTATTGCCTGGCTATTATCATGTTTTTATTTCTTTTTTTTGCCAATTGAACAACTAAATTGTAGCTTTTAGTACAACCACTGTATGAGAAATATCTCTACTAATTGCCGTTAGTTCTCATTCGAGGGTTACCATCGCTCAATTGGAAAACTCCTCCAAGATCTAAGATTATTGGTTCAATTAGTAAGACATATACTAGGTTGTAGTACTTTTTGACTTGATCTTTTCCAAAACTATCATTACACCAATTGCCCGGATATGTAAATTAAGGACATCTATTTGTGAATAATTATTGAAGCGATTATATCTAAATTATACAGTACTTAATCTACTAATGCCTCAAAAAATTGCTCCGTAAACCCTCATATTCATTAAAAATTTATTTACTTAAAACTATGATCCTCATATATTCTTCATCCAGATCAAATCCACTTCCATTATAGAGATCGTCTGAATCATAGTCGGAAACCAGCACCACCTCCTCTTCCATTTCAGATTCTTTAAAATAAGGATCAGGAAGCTCATACTCACAACACAAACGAGTAGAACGCTTCGAAACCTCTATCAAATTTTTATCAAAATTGTTAACATTTAATGAGAGTCCTTTTGATGCTTTCAATGCTCTCCTTACATCAAAAACATTCAAATTCAAGTTCCCTGTAGCATTGACTCTTAGCTTAACATTTTTATTCTTTTCCTCAAACATTGAAACCACGAATGGTGATATCAAACGAAGGTTGCATTGTTTTAGATCTAAAAAGCTCAATGATGATACTGGCATTCTAACGGGTGATATTTTCTTTAATTGATTCCCTTGTAGAGAAAGCTTTTGTAGATTTTCCAAATCTTCAAACGAGCCCAACACTTCCTCGATTCCCATTTGCACTAAAGATAGATCTTTGACACTGACAGGAAATAGGTCAGCATCTAATGTCTTGATATCACCCCCGCAAATATCAATTTCTTCAATTCTAGACTCTTTCATATTCAACAATTTTAATGTCTCATAATTGATTTTGAAGTTCTGAAAGACGAAACCACTCAACATCGACGGCCATTTTACTTTTTGTGCAAGGGGGTTCATCTTTCCCTGCTCACAGGCGAACAAGTTCAAGTGCATTAGGCTGGCAGGTAAATGATACATAAAATCCAGACTTTCAAATGTTAGATGATCAGCTTTCAATATGAATTTTTCGACCATGGGGAATATTATGAATCTCTTTTTAAATACAAGGCTTGAACCTTGAACATTAACATACCGTAAGTTTTCACCCAAATATCCATCATTAAAAGATAGACCAGAAACATGCAAAATAGTTAATGTAAGTGGGAGCATTGCCGTGGTGAAATCAACATTTTCAAAACCGGGACATTCAATTGCTAATTGCTTCAAATTTCGAGGAAAAATTAATGATGAGTTATGACAATCTTCTGAATCCAGAATATGACACCCCCAGCACATAAAACTTTCTAACTCCGGAAAAGAATCTTCATCAAACAACCCAAAGGGATAATTACAAAATCCAAATTCTAATTCTTTCAAATGTTGGAATTGTCGCAACTCCTCGAGATTTGACAATTGATCACATCTTACATTTAGTTCTTTTAAATTTGGAGCAATTATTCCTGTTTCATTAAAAGTTCGAATATTTGGCAACTGAATTGTTAAGTATTCCAAATTAACCATCTCTTCTGATATAAAATGCACTGAGCTCTGAAATGCGTATACCTCTAGTTTCCGCAAAGTTTGAGGTAAGGTCACTTCAATCGACCTTTTAGTATAGAGTAATAAATTTTCCAAATCAGAAGAAAAAGCGTATGTTTGGGTTTCCATCTCATCAGATCCAGCATCAACATCCAACTTCTTTACCCCCGGTATCACATAGTTGGTCAATGAAGCATTTAGTAGTTCAATGCTTGTAGCAATAGGAGGTATTGTGAGTGGATCAGAGAAATTTGATAAACTTAATGAATCAAACTTGATATTCAAATCCAAAAAGAATTTAAAGAAAGGTTCTGGATTTGGGCCCTCATCCCCTGCAAATGAACCATTGATACTCTGGGCTTTGAATAATAGTTCAGGGAAGTCATCACATACATTTTGAAAATCTTCCACATTATCAATATATATGCATCTTGGGTAAATATTCCATTGATCAATACCCCTTTTTAAATCGTCGAGTGTGGCTTTGAAATAATCGCAATAGCAAATTCCATATCCAACACCTGGTACATCACTGGCCTTATCCCTTAGGTACTCTTCAGCAATATTCACATCTGAAAAAATTGTTGATACAACAATCTCCTTAATTGGTGGGAAGTACAATAATTCTGACAACATACATTTCGGTAAGAAACCAATGATATAAGCAACGATTTCTGACGGAAGTTTTGCTAACCTAATAAATAGAGCAGTGTCGATCTTAATGGTTGCGGTGGTCATGGAATTGATTAAAAGCCAAGCATCAGTCGATTGATTTAAAGCTCTTGGTGTTATCGGTGTTAAGGAAAATAAGATTATTCGAGGAGACAAAATGTTTATAAATTTTTGTTAGAAGTCAAAAAATTGTTACGACAACGTTAGATAGAAATATTGGTTCTATTAGTGTGGCACATTTATACCTCTTTCCCAGTTGCCTTCAATATAGTAGACATGGATCCAAAATCAGATATTGAAACAACATAACAAGTATTAAAAAGAGTTACTGATAGCGTAGTTTTTATGCCATGGGGTTTCTCTCTCTTTCTTACAATACTTTACAATTGTGCGATGTAAAAATAATAAACAAATGCAATATACACAATAAACAGACTTATAAATACCTAAAGGTAATAACATCAAATACACAAGAACTCAAAATAAACAACTTTCAAAGTAAAATTAAAATAAAATAAAAGACAATCAAACATAATTTCCTCCCAAAACAAACAGAAAATACATATATATAAAAAAAAAGAAAGATAATGTAATCTTAAAAATACTCTTTATTCTCTTCCAGAAATTCAACCACTAAACTTGTGTAGATATCATTTTAACAAATCTAAACATTTCATTCTTCAT
>OKKB01000164.1_pt1 | contig 37594 bp, 12 predicted proteins | sample 1613931 | NCBI WGS metagenome assembly OKKB01 (sample SAMN04436893, study PRJEB24849) | human gut metagenome | biome: human gut; feature: NICU; material: stool | host: Homo sapiens | place: USA: Saint Louis, MO | collected 2012-02-08
GCTCTTTTAATATCCGCTCTTGAAGGTTGACGATTAATTATAAGAAAGTAATATACTTAGAAAAAATATTAATCAAAATTAATGTATTGCAAAAAAAAAAAAAAGACTAAAATGAAGTAACTTCTTGTAAACAATAAATAATTTGTCCAAACCCAAGGAAAATCTAAAACTTGTGTTTTTAATTTTCAATTGATAAACCTAAAAATGAAAATGAAATGCTTGATGAATTATCAACTTCAATTGAAAATAATTGAAAAATTATTGGAAAGAAAAGAGAAAAAAAATAATGTAATCAATCAAAATATAAATTGATTGATTGTTTGATATCAAACTTGAAATTTAGTGATAAATAAAAAATTATAAAAAATTAAGTAGAAAGGGAAAATTAAATTGTTGGCTTGTTTATTTTTTTTTTTTTCCTTCTTCCATCTTTTAGTTCTCTCTTTCTCTCTCTCTTTCTTTTATTGTGTGTTCTTTTGTTCAATCACGTGCTAATCTGTTGTTCGCGTGGTGGCTGTCGGATGAATACTATGTATTGGGTCGTGTATTTGGTTCAACTATATACTTTCATACTTTACAGACTATAATATAATGTATCTACGTGTTTGTGTGTGTATGTTTGGGACATAGGGTTGTTTAGGAAATCTGAATTCAAAATGATTTTACATATATCTCCAACCACCCTCATCTGTTTCTTAACCAAATACTAAGATGTGCTTTTATGACTTGTTTCCAGGAATACGTGTCAATCTTAAACTTAAAGTTCTGTCATCCACAGATTTTCTTTTGTTCAAATAGAAATGGCAATAGATACAAATACCCAAATGGCCCCTCCCCCCCCCCAAAAAAAAACAAAAATTTAATGTTATAGTAAAATAAAATTGGCTTAGTTGAGTTATCCTGGTCTCCATAATTCCCCTTGTCCTCTTGGTGCATAATTAATTGCTCCAAATTTCTCCTTCTTAATGAAACCAGTTCCAGATTCATTTCTTTCCTCACTAACAACAGCATCAGTTGATAAAGGCCATCTTTCTCTTTCTCTTCTTTTATTGCCACGTCTTCCTCTATTATTTCTTCCTCGGTTGTTTTTACCTCGGTAATTTGAAGTTACTGGCTCATCTTGAACGCTTGAATATGAATACAAAGTGGTATCAATGGTATTTTGCAAAATGTTTGTACTTGGATCGAAATCATCTCCATCATTAGCATATGGATTATATAATCTAAACAGATTGACATCATAATTCTGGAAAATCAATAATTCGGCTTCATTAACATTGAGACAATCAATTCCATATGATTTAGCCCAAATTTTCGTGATGGGGTCTTCTGTAACCAATTTCCAATCTTCAATTTCATTTTTGATTTTTGGTTTCTTTGTTTCAATGAATCTTTTATAAATACAACTTCTAATCAAATATCTTAAACGAACAGGCATTTCCGCCAAGTTATCAGAATTGGCAATAGCATTTTGATACGATGCAGAATTTTCATATTGTATATCATTCAATTTATTGCGTTGATTGAAAGTTAAAGCATTATCAAAATTTTCATTAAATTCCGAATCCTCATTAACGTTGGGGATTTGTCCAATTAAAGATGAATCAAATTTAGTTTTATAATTGGGGAATTCTTTGATCTTTGGAGAATGCACTTTATAATGATTACACTTATTCCAAGATGGAACATTGTCTTGAGGTGATTCCAAAATAAGATTATATTGGATCTTATCTGAATTCATCTCGACTTCATTCTCTAAATAATTATCAATGAATCTAATTGCCTCACGAGCATTGGTGGCACTTATAGATGTGCCCTTTTTAACAAAATCAAATTCATGCAAAGTATACGTTGGAATATAAATATTCAAATTAATAATTTCATTAGATCTGGTGGTATTGGAATTGATATACTCTTCATTGAACCATCTTTTAATATTACCAATCCCTCTAACAAAGGCTGTGTGATCCAAGATTAATCTTACCTGACGAGAGTCTATATTAATGGGCTTTTTGGAAACTTGGCCAGAAATGTCCACTAATTCATCCCTAAAATTGTCTTCACTCTCATTTGAGCTTAACTCAAGTGACATATTAAGAATGTAATTAGAAATGTGTCTGTCAATTGTGTGTGGTTGTTAAATTCCAATTGTCAGGGAAAACAAAAAAATGAGCCAGGTTGTGAACAAAAAAAAAAAAATTGTGAAAACCGACAAATCTTGGTGAAACAATGAAGAAAAGAAAACTCGGCGAATACAAAAAGTCCTTAAATGATATAATAGAGTGAGCTGTAATTCTTCAATTTTGCTGTTGTAAATTCTTTGATGTTGTCCTTGGTGTTGGTATGAATAACGGACTTAAAAATGTATATTTAGAGAAGGGGTTTATTAATTAGTGTAGAATTGGGTAGAGAGAAGCTCCCGATTATTCGCAAACAAACTTCCAGTTTAATTGATCTACAAATTCAAAAATTACTTTCAATTATAAATGAACAAAAATATATATTATTTGTACTATCTAAAGATATGTATACAATCTATTAATTGATGTCTTAAACAATCAAGTTAGTAACAAAATTCCATTTCCAATATTTGGTTATCACATTTCCCATAATCCTCCCCCCAAAAAAAATAAATATGATGTCATTTTCATTCACTTAATTGATTATATTCAATTAAATTATCAGATAATTTAGTCAATTGATGTACTCATCGAGCTGAAAAGCCCTAACATTAGAGATGCCAGAAAAACATACTTAATAAAAAAACTATTCATCCTGTGAAATTCATCATACTTCTAGTTCGGAAGGGGAAAATGTTAAATTTGATAATTTGATATAAAACATACTCATTAATATTTTTGTTCAAATACCATATGGCATTGGGAATGATTGAATGGAAATGTATAGAAAAAGATATTCTATTAGATGTTAGAAAGAAAAAGATGTAAATGAATAGAAGAAAAGAAAATTTTTTTTTTGTTCCTTTTATAGATTTTCAGATGGCCTCGAGAATGATAGTAAAGAATTTGATTTTTTCACACGACTTAATTTAAGTTAGGGTTGACAAGACTAGATGTAATAGGAAGTTGCAAAATAATAAATAAAGTGCCGAAAAACTGTAATATTTTGATTTTTTATGGTAACATTTAGGTAATAAAGTAGATGTGTTAATCTTAATAGGATTTTGGAAAGAGCAAAAAAAAAATCTGTATTTTTTGTAAGAATTTTGCATCGATTTGATGACAAATTTATTGGGAAATAAACGTATCAGAAGATGATGACATTTCAACACCCAAAGAATTTGCCGACGGAGTTGGTTGACAAGATAAATTATAGCCATTGTTGGTAATTTCTTTCAAAGAATCTTGATTTCCAAAGTTTGATGATTCATAGTTGTTAACAAAAACTTGCAATTCTGCTCGTTTACCTTCCAAACAGCGAATTTCATTTTGCAACTTCTTTTGGTATTGGATCAAAGATAGTTTCTTTGCTTTTAGTTTATCATGTTGATCTTGATAATAGTTAAAATTTTCCTTATTACTAGAATTTTGAGCTTTGCATTGATTTGTTGATCTGTCAGTTAGGGTTCCAATTATATTACCACTTAGAAAATTGTTCCTAAATTGCTCATAGTACACTTCAGTCGATGCCACAAATTCTAACATGTTCTCTTCTAACAAGAGTTTTCTGAAATAATGGAAATCACACCAAGATTCATTTTCTATATCTAATAAACACCAAGGATATTTTCGAACTCTATCGATTTTTCCATTGCTATTAATTTCCAGTGGTGAGGAAGAGGAGGAAATGACTGACAAGGGGATTTTCATATTAATTTCTTGCACTAATTTTTCATTCGAGATAGATTGACAAGTTTCTATTTCATGCTTTTCCAATGTTGTTCTAACTAGATTTTTAAAGTTGTGTAACTCAATTTCTGTTAACATATCTGCTTTGGCTACAACTGGAATTAAATTTGTTCTAGTTGATAACTTCTTCATGGTCTGGATATCCAAATCTGATATCGAGTTGACTGTTTGGGTTAAAAAATAAACACAACAATGCACTCTTGAGTCAATTAAACTTTCTCTTCTTGGCTGCCTACTTTGATAAAGGAAAGCCTTAAATTTCTCATCCACAAAAGCACATAATGAATCCGATTTGAACCCCTTGTCAAAGAAATTACTATAATTTACAGTTTCAATTATTTGTAAATTTAAAGTGAATCCATTCTCAGTTAATTCAAAATGATTGATATCGAGAAACTCTCTATTGGCAGTGTCACAGTTCTCAACTAACAACTCATTACCAAATAAACAATTCACAAAACTTGATTTCCCAGTACCTCTAGCACCCGCCACCATTAAAGAAAATTTGCCGCCCATGACATTTGAATTCTTTTCACATTGATATGGCAAACAATTTAAACCAGCTTTTTTAGAATCTTCCAAGTCAGATGTACAATGATTGGATTGTGTTGTTGGATTCAAGTATTTATTGGCACTATTCAAAAGGGGACTTGTTATTTCCAGAGTATTGATGATTTTGACACTTTTAAAGCTTTTAATAGAACTTTTTTTGGAAATGATATCAATTGGATTAGAGAATTTATGTGGCGACTCTGGTAATGAAATTACAAGCGTACTTAAACCTGGACTACTTTGTGTGGAGATATCATTAATAGTTGTTGGACTAACACTGGAATTTTTTACTTTTGATCTCATTATGTGGATCCATTAACTTATTCCATTGAATAAATTCCAGTTTATCAGATTGGTTGCCAAAATAAAAATTAAACTGAACATTTGCTTACATAAGAAAAAAATAAAACTAAACGCTGAACAATCCAGAAAAGAGATGGGCAGAAATTGTGGTGTACCACAAAGTTATCTACCAATTGATGCTAATTATATATCTTCTACACTATATAGTTGCAAATTATAAAATGAATTACCTTTTAAAGTGCTTTATGTGGCTATCGCAAACTGTTTGCACAATTACAGGACTCTCCTTCAGAGTATCCTTTGTACTCTCTCAATGAATGTCGGCTAAATTTTTCAACCTGAGTTTCGGGCTTAAGGTTTTTCCTTAATGACATAAACAGTCACATCAAGATTTCGCCACTTTGGTGCTTTTTTAATAAGACAGAAGTAAACTATTTTCACCCACAAAACATCCAAACAGGTTGCGGGTGATAGTAACCGCGACTGCATAGTATTATTGTCGGAGTTACCAGATCTCGATATTATATTACGACTATGATAAATTCGCTTATACTTACAACATCTATCTTCTTGGTGTAATTCCCATCTTTCTTCTTTTTAAAGTTTTATTTTACTGGAATTTTTGAGTTGACATGTGAAGAATAAGTAATGGGAATTATTATTTGATATGGTTTGATATATTTTTAATTGCCGAGAAAGACTCTTCTTTTTTTTCTGTTCCTGGAAGTTGGAAGTTGCGCATTTAACAAATATTAGTATTTACAAATCTAATTATAGGAGAATATAACTCCGAAGATTTTCAGCATTATGAACCCCGAGAATGGGTTGTTGTATTAGTTTTACGATATTATTTTTAATAATCAAACAATAGAATTTAAAATTAGGAAAAGCTAGATTTGCTATGCCGCTATTAAATTTAGATAGTATTACTAGAGTTTGGGGGCATATTAATGAATAAAGTGTGTGCGTGGGTGCTTTGTGGGGGGCGTGCGTGCGGGTTTCCCACCCGCACCAATAATTATCATTATAACGAGAGATATTTTCTAATTAGAGCTAATTATCCCGTATATAAAAGAATGCAATACAATACAGACTCGGAGATTGGTGATTCATTATTCAACGGACAATGATTTCACGAGTTAATTGTTTCACATCCCTTTGAGACTTTAACATGGGAGTCAACCTAGATGGGTAAAAATAAGCAACGCCCCCACACTCCCCACTAATTATTTTCCTTGCGAAGAGCTTTAATCCTTAATTGATCATTAGAGTATACATCTCATCAAATAGTTCAAACTTTTATCCAATTGTATCATGCGGGGACTCAATTCAACAGTACAGGTTGTGGAGATCGGTAGAACTCATCAGAAAACTATATAAAGAGCTCTTTATCCAATTCTGGTTTTTACAGTTTTTAATTTCTAAACCATCAATCTTTAATTAGCCCACGCCGATGTCAACTATCACTTTAACAAGAGAATCTCACAAGAACCCATCAAAATTCAGAATCAACCACCAAGATGAATTGGACATTTTAGGTCCAAATCGTAAGGATCGGTACGCTATCAACGATAAATTACCAACTATAACCACTTCTTCCAAACTTGCTATTATTGGTGCTGGGTTTGGTGGTATGGCCGGTGCAATCAAAACTATGGAAAAATATGACGAACATGATATTCAAATTTTTGAAAGACATGACAACTTTGGTGGTACTTGGTACGCTAATACTTATCCAGGCTGTGCTAGTGATATTCCTGCTTTGTGGTATTCATTTTCATTTGCTTTGACATCCAATTGGAGTAGAATTCAACCGCCACAATATGAAATGGAAGAGTACATTTTACGTGTTGCTGAAAAGTTCAAATTGAAAGAAAAAACAAGATTCCAAACTGAAATCAACAAAGTTGAATGGGATGATGTTAATGGTGAATGGACTTTATATGCACACGATGTTAAAACTGGTCAAAGAATTATTCATAAAAGTAAGCTTTTACTTGCATGCCAAGGTGGGTTAGTTCATCCATTACATTTTGATGCTAAAGGATTGGAAAATTTCAAGGGTCCATACATGCACTCTGCTCTCTGGGATCATTCTGTTGATTTTAGAGGGAAAAAAGTTGTTGTTATTGGTAATGGGTGTAGTGCTAATCAAACTGTCCCAGCCTTGCTCAATGATCCTCAATACAATGTTGGTTCATTGACTCAAATCTCCAGATCCAAACATTACATTATGAGACCACTTCCTAAATTGATTTACACGCTTTACCGTTTGTTTTCATTCAATTACTTCACAATGTATTTTTTCAGATTGATGTTTATTTTTTTCTCCGAATTGAAGGTTCCATTGTTCAAAGGTGAAGGAATCATTTCCAATTATGTACGTAAATTAACTACTGAAGCATCTGTTCTGTACATCAAAGAAGTTGCCCCAGAAAAATATCACGATAAGCTTATTCCAGATTACAAAATTGGTTGCAAAAGATTGATTTTTGATTATAACTACGTTCCATCTTTGAAAGATCCTAGAATTGACATTAAAACCGAACGCATTGATAAAGTTGTTGAAGATGGTATTTTGTTAGAAAGTGGTGAACATATTGAAGCTGACATTATTGTTGCTTGTACTGGTTATAACTTGAGCAAAAGTCATTTTAATTTTGAAATAGTTGGACGTAAAGGTGCTGATATTACTCAGCTTTGGAAAGAAGAAGGTGCAAGTGCTTATAGAACTCTTTTGATCAAACACTGTCCAAATCTCTGGACAATTGGCGGCACTAACTCAATCACTGGTCATGCTTCAGTTGTTATGGGTATTGAAAATGGTGTTGACTATTTCCTCAAGACTGCTAAACCTGTTTTCCAAGGAAAGGCAAAATCTGTTCAAGTTAAAGATGAAGCTTACGATAACTGGCTTACTACTCTTCAAAAAGAAATCAACAAGTCCGTTTTTGGTACTCCATTTGGTGGTTGTGTGTCTTGGTACTCTGGTGCAAAAGTCAATTCTATCTCGTACCCTTGGAGTCAGCTTCATTACTGGTGGAAAACTCAATTTCCTACCTACAGAGATTTGAATTATGAACCATTAGATGAAAACAAGAAAAGAAGATAAAACAATCTTTGAAAGACGTGTTTCAATTCTCATATTCTACACACATAGATAAATATGTACTTTTTTTTTTATTTTGTTGTTTGTTGTTCCTTGTCTAGTAAAATAAAAAATTGTTTTAAACTTATATGGAAATGAATAAGCCATGTAAATAATTATTACTACAAGGCTTATAAATAAGGACACTTTCTTTTGTTCAGGTTAAAAAGAAAGAAGAAGTAGTTTTAGACACGAATCTGGTTCAATAAAAGTTCACTTGAAAGTTTAGAACTATATTACATTGCTCTTGCATTTAATTTAAGTCAGTAAGATATTCTTAATATCCAACTTTCCCATTGTGTACACATAAGAAACCCTTGCTTAAAATTGTTGTGATTTTGTCATCCAAAAGAAGAAACTAAAAAACTTTACATTGTACAATTCTACTAACAATTGATAGCATATTACACAAATGATGGACTATAAATTAGTCTAATTTGATTTTGTCAACTACTTCCAAGAGTTCCAAAAATAGACTACGGAACTAATTTTATCCATATATGTACTTTTATTTGTTATCTCAAAGGCGAGAACACCTACTTCACCAGCCCACAATTAGTCAAATAGAAAGAAACAACAACAAACTAATCTAGGAAAGTGGGATTTTGTTGTGGGTTGTTCAAGTAAGTATACTCAACGCTGGTGATCTTTCATCTGAAATTGCGATAAAAGCACCAGATACATGAAATGGCCTAGATTCAACCAAGATGCAACCATCAAATAATCAGATGTTGCTTGCTTAAAAATTTCATTAATAGTTCTTCTTCTTTTTCGTATTTGAATTATACAATCTTGGCACATCATCATCATCAAGTGTTCCAATTTCAAACGCTTGGAGGACAAATTTCTAAAATTTTGTTTTTGTGGAATTTCTTTTGTGTTAATTTCCTGATTAAGCGAAAACAAAAACAACAAATGGTAGCATCAATAACTATTTAGATATCGAGAAATTTCACACACATCAATTCAACCAGCATTGTTTTGGAATCAATATTATATTTACAAGACCATTGTAACACTTTAGTTCCCAGCTACAAATTAGATTTACTAATTTATTTCTTTTCTTCTGATATTGTTCTTTCATTTCCCTTGAATTCATATAATTAACACCATTTTCTGTTTGGTCCATCACATAGTGAAGATTTCTTCTTCAAGACATACTACAAGACAATTAAAGCATTCCAAATGTCAACCAAAGTTGCTCAAGGAAAGTCAAAAGACGACTTGAGCATTCCAGAAGGTGGTTTAAATCTGATACCATTGAATTCCGATAGAAGAACTAGATCAAACTCACCTGTCAAAAACAGATACAGTCTACCACCAAATTTAACTGACTACAAGTTACCCTCAATACCTAGAATGGACGATGATATTAAATCAATCATGAGTTCTACTTCTTTTAATCAAGAAAGATTGAAACAAGCAGCAAAGTCACCTATTGCCAAAAGACTACACATTATTGCTTCAAACTCAAACTCACCAAATAATGGAGGTAAATATACAATTCCAATTCCATTCACATTGAAATTACCACCAAAATTAAGTTCTGTCAACACAACCAGAGAAACTTCAGCTGCTTCTTCAGTTGTATCTTCCCCACATGGAAGCAGAGCTGGATCTCCCACAAGATCTATGGAATCTTCCAGATCAAACTCACCATCGAAAACCAAACAATCAAAATTGGTATTCACTAGAAATGGGTACGAAAAAGTGGACCTGTCACTGGACTCAGATAGTGATATTGAAAATAGTTTATTAAACATGTCTTTACTGTATCAAGACGATTTGAATAAAAGAATTGCATTATCAAAGAGAACTGTTCCTCCACCATCAGTTTCAACGAATAATTCCAAATTTGCAAGCAAAGTTTTTCTGTCAAGAAATACCGATGAGTTGAGTATCATTGAGGAAGTTTCAAACTGTGGATCCAGACATTCAAGTGTGCTTAGTAAGTTGAATTCTGCTAAAAAGGAAGCAGATACCGAAGCACAACAACAAAAAACGGTGGTAACTCCAATTCCAATTAAAGCAACAGCTAAACCAAGCCATGCTCTAATTTCACCTTTTAATAATCCTCAAATAAAAGATACTCCATCTAAACAACAAGACAAAAGTCTTCCTAAATTGCCAACAACAGACATCATTCCACCTAAACAAGAAACTGCCACATCGGATAAAAAACTAACACCAGGTCCAGATCGAACATCGGTTCCAAACTTTAAAACTCACAAATATAACAAATCATTACCAGCCATCCCAGTGCATAGAAGCACCACTAATGGACCAAATAAAAGCCAAGTACCTAAATCTCAAAGAGAAACTAATTTGAATATGTTGACCCATGCTAGTGATCCTGACAAAGCTCCAAAAATCCACAAGAGAAGTTTTAGTGATGAGTCGCACGTATCATCTGTTAGTTCTTTTAGTTCGGTTGGTGATTTTATGCATATAGCCAGATTGCAAGCAATGTCACCACCAGCTGAAAAGCTTCGTTTCATTAATTTTAATCATGGGAATAATCAAAATCAATTGAAAATACAACCCAAAAGCAATAATGTTAAACCAAATGATTCAACTGAAAAGCTTGAAAATCCCAAAAAATCAGAAACCCAAGATTCCAGAATGTTGTTTATTCCACCTCAAAACATTCGAAATGTTTCTTCTTCAAGTACTTCCTCATTCCAATCTCTGGGGACTAGCAGTAGTTGGGATTCCTTGCAAAAGTCCATTGACATTACTCTTGGGTCTAGACCTGACGAAGAAATTGTCACTAAGAAAAGTATAAAACCAACAACAAAAGTGACGAAAATACTTGGAGGCAATAACCAGAGTGATGATGGTTCTTGGCTGGACACTAGTGAATCAGACAGTGAAGATGAAAACAATAGCAATAACCAAATCACTCAAGAATATGAAAACACGAAACCTTTGAACATTCACAAAGAAGAAGTCAGTAATGACAAGACAGTATTAAATCTCATGAATGTCAATAATACAGAAATTAACAGAAACTTCTATTTTCCAAATACATTTGAAAACTCAACCAATAGCCAAGAAGTCAAAGATAGAGTACCCCAGGAGAATAATAGAAAAGCTAGACATAGTTTCTACTCCAGTAATGGTCAAATAGAAATTCCTGATTTGTCAGATAAGAGGTTCTCAGATGAATATTCTTCTATTGCCCCATCATCGTATAATGGAACTACCTTCTCGGAAATAAGGACAGAAATTTCTGTATCAGATGTTGATGATGAAAGCAACACTAATTTGAAAATTGGTGTTCCTGGTAGAGATGCAATTAAACATTTAAAACAACAATATAGTGCTCTTGGAGATGATTCTGATGCAGATTATGCTAGCAATATTACATCATTATACAATACTGGTGCCAATTCAGACAAAATGCAAATGAAACCAGCATCCGTTCAACCTCAATTGGAATGCAATTTGTTAGTACCGGGAAGACGTTCACCGGCAAAACACGCAAGACACAAATCAATGTTCAACATTGATTTTGATTTAGGTAAAGGCAAAAACAATTCAAACCATTCAAGACACAAATCAGTTGATATATTGAGTGAGATGACGACTTTCGGTAAACAACAATCTAGAGCTAATACAGATAGTCGATCTGCCGGTGGTGATTTGGATGAATCAGCTGGATCAAAATCAAGGATAAACATAGAACAACCTGTGGCGCCATTAGTTATCACCAGAAAACCATCATCTGAAAGTAAACATGTCAACAATAATATACAAAAAGAAGAACAAAACCAGGAACAGGAAGAAATTTTAAACATCAAAGTTGCAGAACCTCCTAAGAAAGTCGATTATGCGGTTGACTTCAAGGAATCAAATTCCCAAGATGATGATTTTGGAACACCATTTATAACCCCTCGCATTGGCTCTAGATCCATTGAAACAAGTAGTGGTCGAAATATCGGTGCTATTACGAAATCATTAAAACCCAAAACTAGACTGGTAACTAGTAAAGGAGAAGACTCTGATTCAGAAACTGAAAGTGTTGTTATTGACTTGACAAAAGACAAATATGACGTTGTTCATGTTATTGGACGGAAAGATTCCACCAGATCATATAAATCAACCACTGAAACAATCAATGGGAAAAATGTGGAAGTTGTATTAGTTGAAGATGAAGATGAAGATGAAGAAGAAAATGAAGAAATTTACGATGAGTTAATGAGTATTTATTCCAAATACAGAAATGATTCTTGGTTATTTAGGAACAATTCTACTACATCTTCAACCGCATCATTTTCTAGTAGATCATCATCTACTTTAAGACAAAAACAACGAGGTATACCATCTTCAATTCAAACCCCAAAGCATCCTCAAGATCTTAATATTAAAAGATCAACAACTGAATCGTTGGCTTCTTCTTCTTCTACTTCTACTTCTATGGCTAGATATAAATCAAAAAGAATTCTGCCACCAAATAAAACACCTTCATTAACTAGTAATTCCAAAATCACTAATGACAATATCCAAAAAAAACAATCACAATTAAGACATAAAAGCATGCCAGCATTAGAGTCTCATTATTTTGATTATGCTTCAAATGATCAATATGATTTTAATACATTTATGCAACAAAGAAGAACTAGTCAGAAGGAAATATAATTATTTTGTGTATACATTGTGTTTTTATATTTAATATCAGCATTTATTTTAATTTCCTCAAAAAACTTTGCTGTAAATTCTCTACAGTTTCGACATTAACAAAATTTATGTTCAAAAAATTGTTCATCATTCAATTACTTTTCCTATTTATTTGGGTTTGGACTGTTTGTAACTTCTTTAATTGTCCTTAAATCTTTGGAGCTATACGAGCTCGGGGTGACCTGAAACCGGAAATTAGTATCACCATTCACTTCTTTAATCAATTCACTATAATTTTCATCTCCACCACCTTCATTTTCCTCTAAATTTTCATCCTCTTCATTCACTTCTTCACTTACAGAAGCAAATGAGTTCATAGACCGTGTAGAAGGACCTCTACTTACACTGCGACTTCTAGAATCAAAAATCGACGAGGAAGGTGATGAGCTTTTATAAAATGTGACGGTTTTGTTTAATGTTTCAATTTTATTTGATAAAAATTGATTTGATATGACAGTTTTTTTCGGTTTTCTATTATATGAATTAGATCGATAAAACCCACTACGTTCTTGTGATAACCGTTTATATTTTTCAGTTTCTGGTGGTTTCTGATCAAAATCAAAATCATCAGGAATTTGATTGATTTCATCTAATAAATCTTGATCTAATGATGTGTTATATTTATCATTGTCATCTGTTGGGTCACACTCTTTCACCTGCAGTTTACCTTTGATTGATAAACTTTCTTGGCTATTAAACCATGAATATCTTTTGAATGATGCCTTTCGTTTTGGTTCATGTTCTAATGATTTTGCTGTGTTGGCTTGCATATTCAGGTTTGCATTGTTTTCAATTACAGGTGGTTCTTGCAAAGCCGATAAAGTTGACATCATATCAACTACTGATTTCCGATTGCTTTGTTTAGGTTTATCGTTTGTTGTGGTAGTATTCTCCAAATTTGCTAATAGATCCATCATACCAGCAACCGAGGACCTCAATTTTTTGGATTCTTCTTTATTGTTGGCGTTGGTTTTACCAGCTCCTGTGTTCAGCTCTTTCGATTCTAAATTGGCCAACAAATCCATCATCCCTACTATAGAATTTCGAACCTCCAGTTTAGCTTTCTCGGTAGATCCAGTCTGCTTATTTATATCATCCTCTAATTTCCCAAGAATACCCATCATATCAATAATCGAGTTTCGCTGAGTATTACTATTATTAGCTTTTTTGAGGAAGTTTTCATCTTCAGCTTTTGCTTGTTTACTTTCCAAGCTACCTAATAATGCCATCATATCATTAACTGATTGTCGGAAAGAAGCAGTATCGGCAATATTCAGCTTTGAGGCGTTATTTATAGGAATTGTAGAGGTTTCAGTGCTGCTACTAACCATATCACTAGTTGGAGCAGTCAATCTACTTGTCGCTGAATCATTCGTAGATATACTTCCAGCATATGCCAGTCTCAGTTTCTCCTGGTTGGCTTCTGTTGCCGTGGTAATCCCTAATCCAATATTCTCCTTAATGTGTTCCGATGTATTTGTTAATTTTGTAGTGAATTCATCAAACTGTTTAACTTTTTCATCCATTGCCTTATTAAATCCATCATCAATTGATCCATGAAATGCATGCAAATATAATTTTGATCTCTCTTTATTGTTTAAATGAAACCCAGAAACGTTTGAGTTGTCATCATAAAAATCAATAGGTTTCCTGTGGATGATCAATCGATTTGTGTTGATAAAATCTCTATCACGACCACCTCGATGACGTAAATTGTTACCAATTGTCAAACCATTTATAATCGGACTATTTAAGGCAAACAACTCAAAATTACAAGTATCAAAATCACCTTGATCTAATGAGCTATCGTCTGAGTTTGTTGAAGATCTATCACTTTTATCAAGATAGTTTTCTAAAATATCTTCTTCAAAACCTGATTTCGTTGGACTGGGCTTTGGTGATTGGGTTTTGGGACCAACAATCGATAAATGAAAAGATCCATTAAACTTGTTTCTTTTATTTGGACGGTCACTATCGATAGGAAGCAAAGATTCACCAAGTTTTTCACGGGTGTTAGTCAGTTCTGGTGCAGTTTTGTTTTCTAAATCAGGAGTAATCACATTCCGTTCAGGACTTTGATTATCAACAGAACTTCTATGAAAAATTCCTTCATCATCATTCGTATCTTCCAAATCACTACCAAAATACTTGTTGTAGTTTTCATCTTCATCATCTTCTTCAAATCCGCCAAAATCATCGTATTCATCATCCAAATCACCCCCATTATTTTCATAATCGTAATCAGAAAACTCATCTACTTCATACCCCAAATCAAGCTCGTTGAATGTATTCAGTAACCCTTCATCATTATTAGTGTTTTTAGAATTTTTAGTTTTGTAGTATTTAACAGAAGTGTTTCTTCCACCCTTCATATCGTGCACAAATGAAAATTGAGATGAATTATCGTCATCATCATCATCATCATTGTCGTCGTCGTCCTTATTGTCTTCATCCTGGTCATAAAAACTCTGTTGGTGTTGCTCTTTTTTGTTCTGTGTTTCATATATTTCCTTACTTGGAAATTCAAAATCAACCATTCGTTCAGAAGTTTGTTTCTTTTTTGTGGTTTTATCATTTTCCAGTAGTGGTATTTCATCCAACAAAACAGTTTTAGTATTGAACTTACTTTCACTTTCTGCAATTGATGTATTACTAGATGCATATGACGGGGTTTGTGACAATGATATGGGAGGTCCCAACCCCGAAGTTGTAGTTGATGGATCGAGTAACGATTTTCTCTGATTCGAATCAGCAAAGTGTTCACTTCTATTGTTGCTTTCCGATGTGGTTGAACTGGGTCGTCTCTCATTTGATTGGGAGTTCTGTTTACTTGTTTCGATTGTGGATGACCTATGCTTGGATGATTTCGTTTTGGTGTGTTCAAAAGAGGTTAGCTTGGTGTAGGTCTTATTATCATATAAACTATTCAACGGTTCCTTCGGTAGTTTCGTCAACTCATTGGTTATGGAAATATGACTTTCTCTTCTTTTATGTTTCAAGAATTTCACTTTCGACTCTTTTGGAGATATCCCGTTTATGCAATTACTCAAATTCTCACTTGAACTAGGCGTGGCCACGGTAGATTTGGAATGTGAAGATGATGCAAATAAATTCTTAATAGGAGTTAATAATTTCTTTGGTGAACTAATGCTGGAAGAATTCGAGTGGTTTGCTTGTGGTGGTGTAAATTGAGGATGCTGTTGTATTTTCGGGGAAGGAATCGGTGTTGTTGAAGAACGATTACTGTATGATACTGGAGGATGATAATCATCTGGAGGTGAAATCAAAGTAGCCGAGTTTGAATGACCGTGAGTGGAGGTGGCATGATTATTTTCTAGTAGTGGACTTTCCAAAGTGCTGGATACAGTTGAATCAGTCTTTCTATGGGATTTGATAAATGATCTCATTGACTTAAGCTAAGCTTTTGGATCCTGTGAATCTAAACGTATTTTTAAATCACACTTGTAATTTCCTTAGAGTCAATACTATCACTGACTTGTTTTTGTTGACGAAACAGTTAATAATCAAATGTTGAATGTTCAAATCTATTTGTTGAAGTATTGAATTGACAATTATAATGTTGTTGCCAATTCGAAAAAAAAATTATCAAGAGATAAAAATAGAAATTGGGTAAACCGAGGGAAGGAAGGAATGAGAGCGAAAGGGAGTAAGAAATATGAAACTACGCACAACGCGGTATTAGGCTTAAACTAACTACCAGATCATGAGTTCAACATCCCAGGCTTAGATTGAATAGACCGTGGTACAACATCTCACTATCTTTCTACTTTTATAATTATTTAATATCATTGTTTGTTGAAATTAATAAAAATAGGATTACATAATCAACTATAAAGATCTTCTAGTTTTGACAGCATTGGCTAAAACCTCCAAAACTTCTTCTGTGGTTTCCCAACCAATACAAGCATCAGTAATAGAAACACCGTATTTCAAAGCATCTTTACCACCTTGTTCCTTTGGTGGAACATCTTGTCTTCCATCATTTATATTACTCTCAATCATTAATCCACATATGGATTTATCACCACCGGCCACTTGTTCAGCAACAACTTGGGCAACTTTCGGTTGATTTCTATGATCTTTATTAGAATTACCATGAGAACAATCAACCATAATTCTTGGACCAGGCTTACTTTCGGTAACAACTTTTGATTTGATTAATTCTTCTTGTGTTTCTTGTACGGATTTGGCATCATAGTTTGTACCCTTCTTACCACCTCTTAATATAACAAAACAGTCTTGGTTCCCATCAGTCCCAACAATTGCGACAACACCAGGTTTTGTGACTGAAAGGAAATGATGTGGATGAGAAGCAGCTCTTAAAGCGTCAATGGCAACACCCAAAGTACCATCGGTACCGTTTTTGAATCCAACTGGGAATGATAATCCAGATGCCAACTCTCTGTGCAACTGCGATTCGGTGGTTCTTGCACCAATAGCCCCCACTGAGAATAAATCAGATAAAAATTGAGGTGAGATTGTATCCAACATTTCACCAGCAATTGGTAATTTTGAAGTTAATTGAACAAACAACTTTCTGGCAATTCTCAACCCCTTATTTATATGGAAGGTACCATCGATATCTGGGTCGTTAATTAAACCTTTCCAACCAACTGTGGTTCTTGGTTTTTCCAAGTATGCTCTCATAACAATCAATAATTCACCCTTGTGTTTTTCAGAAGCTTGATATAATCTTTCACAGTAATCCAAGGCAGCTTGAGGATCATGAATCGAACAAGGTCCAATAACAATAATCAATCTATCGTCTTTGCCGTTCAAAATATCACAAGCAGCATTTCTACCTTCAACGATAATCTTCTGTGATTCAGGAGTTAATGGGTATTCATGTTGTAAAAGATCTGGAGGAGTTAATGGATCGTAACCACGGACTAGTAAAATAAATGATTGTTGTTAGTATCTTGTAATAGTTATATAAATGTGTGACAAACCTTCCCGAGTAGTGTTGGGTAAAAGGTTTCATTATAAATAACTCTTTACATACTTCTCCAATCTTCCATACGACTTCTGTCACCAACGTGTTCGTTTGTAATAAACATTGTGTGTTAATGTAATGAATTAATATATATATGAGGAATATATCTATGAGGAATATATCTATGAGGATTGAGTATATATACAAGATATCTAGAAAGGAATTAAAAAAGAAAAAGGAAAAACAGACATGAAAAATTTGGAAAATTGTTCGGGATATTTAAACTGAAAAAAAAAAAATTAGAAGAATTAGTCAATGACACAAAAACTGTAAAATTGTTAGTCATTAGGGAGTGCGTGCCTATAGTTTATAGTTTGTAGCGTGTGTACTAATGACTAATAATTAATCTACAAATTTCAATTGGGTGAGTTGGTGAGTACTTCCTCTTCCTCCTTCTCTTGCCGTGCCCTTAAATTGATTTTAGCTCATGTGGTCAACATACCTCCGTCTGTCGTCGTTATCCCCGTCTTAATTACTCACAACATTTCACTAACGCATTCTGCTTATTCTTTAATCTTTTTTTTGATAAGAACTAGATACACGGCGTAAGGTTATTCGTTTCACCAACAATAGAAATGTTCATCTCACAATGCTTCTAATATCTTAATTACACGAAAGTATTATTATTCACCACGTTTCCAGTAATGATTCTTTATCTTGTATATTTGTGAAATATAAATTTCAATCTTTTTATCTACTCTACCTTTCTAAATACATAGACATAAGCATTATTCTTTATATCTTGTAAATTGGCATCATCACAAACCACAACTTTTTCGTCATTAAACAATACCCATTTGTATTCATTATCAATAAGTTTTTTGATAAAAACAACATAATGACCAGTATGTGGGGATGTACCCTTGTGACATATAACTGATTGTAACTCGTATTTACCATTTGATTGAGTATCTGCATTTAATCTTGTTATTAACTCTGATTTTTCTTGCTTAACATTGACAACTGGACCACTCTGGTTGTTGTCTTCAAGAATTCCATCATCGTCTGGATTAGCAAATAACCATTCAACAGCAGCACTTATATCATTATTGTTCAATACCAACGCTTTCTTTGCCAATTGTGTAGAAAATCCCATAGCAGCTACATTGTCTATCAAATCTTGTGAAGGACCGGAATCATCAGTAGTAGTAGTAGAGGCACCACCATGAGAATCATTTGGATTGAATGGATCATCTATATCGGCATCGTCCATATGGGCAAAAATCCAATTCATAGCATCCTCGGCATTACTATTACCAGTATGATATAAACTTTTAATACATCTTGGTTCTGGGAAACCCATACTTAATAAGGTTGTCATTGCTTCTTCATTGGGAACAAACTTATTATTGTCCGACTCTGGTTGTATTTGTTCAGATTCAATTTCCCCAGTTTCAAACACAGGAGCTTTAAATTCAGATAGATCCAAATTATATGGTATTGTAATTGGTACATCAACTTTGACTGGAGCCCAATTTTCTAATTGAATTCTTTGAACATTGACAATTAAAGTTGATGGGAAAGTCTTGAACCCTGTCAGTTTAATTGCTAAACCAGGTTGTTGATGACAATTTTCACACTTGTATCCTTCGATATCTTCCTTGGTGGTATACTTTTTGAAGCTATCGATCAATTCAACTTCTTTATAAGTTTTTTTGCCATCTTCATCTTTCCCAATTACTTCGGCTTCCAATGGCACAGAAATATTGTCCACTAAATCATTTGACAAAGTGCCATGAGAACAATTGGCACAGACAACTTTAGTACCAAGTAAGAATTTTAGCTCCTCATTAAGTTTCAATCCCAATTCATTATCCACTTTGTCAAGAAAATATAACAAAAACTCAAATGCATCTTGTTGTCGTTGAGTTTTAAATTCTGGATGGTTTTCACCAATCAAATTTTTAAATGTAGAAGGTTTGATTCCTAATTGATAATCATCACCTTTCAATGAACCAGGAACTGAATACCTGCCACTTTGTAACCCATCGTAAAGTTTGATTAATTGACTTGTTAAATCAATTGCAGGATTATTTATATCAGGGAACTTTTTGTCTTTGAAATACTCTTGATACCCGTTTAATGTGTAAAGGGCTTGGAGTACCGAATTTATATAACAAGAATTGCCCAAATTTTGTAAACCCGTCAAGCCCTTACCATATACAGATTCTAATCTCTCACCATTAACTCCATCTAATTTAAATTCCCAATTCAAATTTTGGTCTATATTTAATTCAATCAATGATTTCTCGGTTTTTACTGCAGTATTTAAATCAATACCAAACTTGTGTAATTTCTCTGCCAAATGGGGCACTTTGACTTCGTCATTACATTGATAACAATATGCATCACAACTTTCAGAGTCGGCTGATAATGATCCCAATTTAATTGCTACTGGATGTTGAGCTAACTCATAATGAGCTAAAGCATGTCCATTACCTTTCAATGTCGATCCATATTGTTGTCTACCACACCCCAAGGCACCACAATGTAAACATATCCAAAGATTTTCACGCAAATCACATTGACTACATTTAGTCAAATCCAAATTATCAGTTTCAAATTGTTCAACGTCAATTGAATGAGGACAAGGAACAATTTCTTGTTCCCATTGTTTAATTTCATCTTCTGTGGCAGAAGAGTTTGCTGAAAGAATTAAATCAATCAAGTTGTTGAACTCATCACTCAATTCATCTCTACTATAACTTTTATCATCTTTGATATCATAAATGGATATTTCAGTGTTGTAGTAATCATCATCAGATACATTTTTGATTTCCAATTTCTGTATTTTGGGAGATTTTTCACCATTATCGTCATACAATAATTTATTTCTTTCTTCTTGTGGTTTTAAAGTTTTTTTGATATTCAAATACAAATAATTCCCCGTTTTGTCATAATTTTGTTTGGTGTAATTGAAATCCTTGTTTCGAGAATAAGCCCGATATGTTTTAAGATCAATATCCAATCCTAACAAATTGTTCTCTGGTGTATCAAAAGAATACATGCAATCATCTTTGTAAATTTTAGTATTTGCAGGAATGGTCAGCGGGATATCCGAAGGTAATTCTAATGTCATTCTAGGGTAATTTCTTGTTATGCAAACGGTAGTGAAAGCAAGAATTGAAAGAACAAAATTACTGAAATGTGGTGGTGGTGAAAAAAAAAAAATGTATTTGCCTTTGAGGGTGTTGAATATGTGTGTGAAGATTTGTTGCGAACATACCAAACAAACAAACACGGTAATACTAAATTCGCTGTATAATTTGGTCGTGCTACAGTAATTACGCCAGAACGGTTATGGTTATGCCACGATTCTTTGTGGCAACCGCATCCTACTACCAACCACTTTCTTCAACACAGCCTACACTAGTCCCATATATTGATTCTCTAACGAAAATCACTTTTCTTATTCACTATTCATAATGTGTCATAAAATGATGAATAAATTCCAACAAAGACTTCATCATACAACCTCAACCCCATTATTTAAGACTTGTGTTTATTTTTCAAATTGGTCTGTTTATCAGAAGAAGCATTTCCCACAAGACATACCAATTGAATACTATACCCATATATTTTATGCATTTATACTTATTGATGAACAAACTGGGAAATTAAAATTTAGTGATGAATGGTGTGATTTACAAATGCCACAACCATCACCCAATCAATCAATTACAGGCAATTTGCAACAATTTTATGAAATGAAAAAGAAAAATCGTCATTTGAAATTAATCATGTCTATAGGTGGATGGGGGACATGTCATTTATTTGAAAGTGTGGTGTCCAATGATACCAAATTTGATAATTTTGTTAATAGTACGATTGAATTTGCTGAGAAATATGGATTTGATGGGGTTGATATAGATTGGGAATACCCTAAAAATTCAACACAAGCGGCCAAACTAGTTGAACTTTTGGCTCGATTAAGAAATAAATTAAATTCAAAATATATTATCACGGTAGCGGCTCCTGGTGGTAGTGATAATATTGAAATTTTGAAGATTCAAGAAATGGATAAATATTTGACATTTTGGAATTTAATGTGTTATGATTTTGCTGGTGAAGGCTGGTCTTCGAAAACTGCTTTCCATTCTAATTTATTTGGTAATAATGGGGATAATTCATTGAATGCATCTGATGTTGTCCAAACTTATATTAACAAGGGAGTTCATCCAACAAAATTGATATTAGGGATGCCAATGTATGGAAGAATATTTCATGGTGTTGATCGACCAGAAATTGGTATTCCTTTTACAAAAGAGAGAAAATCAGGTTGTATAGAAGCTGATGTTGTGGACTATAACAAATTTGGTGATACATTCGATTATGAAGATTTTGATCCACGCAAAGTGGGTGCATTAAAATATGATTCTCATAGTAAGCAATTAATCACATTCGATAATCTCCAGTGTGCTAGAATAAAAGCTAGCTTTATACAACTGAGACAATTGGGTGGTGGGATGTGGTGGGATTCTGCTGGTGATGTTTCAGTGACAAATGATGGATGTTTGGTAAAGAATTTTGTTGATCAACTAGGTGGTGTGGAAGTACTTGAAAAATCAGCAAATAACCTCCATGGTTGTTAAAAAAAAACTTATCAGGTTGCATGGATATTTTTTAACAATCTTTCCTCACAGCTAGATTCAAATGCAAAGAAATGTAAAATCAGTTGAAATGAACATTACAACTGCACTATCGGAATGCTTTCAGAAAGTTTTATCCTATTATATTGAAACCCTTGACTATATGTACTTATATATATATATATGCTAGACTTCTTGTTTACTCTATTCTTTGAACTAAAGTATTGAATCCATTCTGGCAAATACACTCAAAACAGCTGCAATCAATTCCAATTGTAATTCAGATGCAGAAGATTTTTCTATTTCATCACCAACTTCTTGACCTAAATTTAATCCTAATCCAAGAGGACTTTGATGAGACAAATTGAAAGGGAACTCACTGAAATCAGCCAATAATTCATCTGCTCTGGCAAAAGCTTGGTCTCTCTTTTCGTAGTTTAATGATAGCAAAACATTTTCTAATACATTAGCAGCATATGCACCACATACCAACGATACTGTCCTCAAGTATCTGAAAGATGTATCAGCAGGAAATTGTTCATTTGAAACTGTGTCCAAGTCAACGTTTCTCAGCACTAACATACTCAAAATTCTATTCTTTATATATTCTTTGGATAATTTATCAGCAACAGGATGAGTTGCCATGTCGAAAAGGAAGAAATTCTTACGTTCAGTTCTTAAAATCCCTTTGTCAACCAAACCTTTAGCCAATCTTTCTCTAACTTGTTTCAATTGGTAATTGATTTTCATCAAATTCCAAGTTTCACCACTCAATAAATCAATCCAATTGGTGACAGATAAATTGCTTTCGTCATTTTTCATGATTTTCAACGCTTCATCTAGTAAAACTTCTCCAGTTGGCTCGGCATCAATAACCTCCACTAATCTATCACTCAACTCAAAACGACGTCTTGCTGGATCATTAACCAAAGTAATTTTGTTACGGAATGTCAATTCCAACAATATGCATCCACGCAAAGCATAAGAAATATTGTCGTTCCAAAATGATAAATATCCTTCTTTATCTTTAAGTCCCATCAACAAAACTTCTTCCATCAATGTCAATAATGGTTGTTTTAAGATACTTGGATCTTTGATATCTTTATCATCGTATCCTATTTTATGGTCTGGTTTATTTGGTGATGCTGGGGAGCGACTCTCATCGAATGAATCTGAGTTTCTTGGTTTAGGTGTTGATTGTTTGGCACCACGACGTCTTTGTAATCCTGTTGTTGACATGGTGGATGTTTCTAACTATATGTGTATGTTAACCCAAAGTAGGTTATTCAAGGAAAAAAATAATGAAAGGGAGGACGAAAAAAATAAACCACAAAAAAACTGACAAAACTTTTACCTGCTATCCAATTATTCAACTAAATTAATATTTAAATGAGTTCAATATGTGGTAAATTATATCAGTGATTAGGCAAACAGTGTTAAATGAATGCCAATTCTAATTGAAATGTATGGTAATGAAAAAGTTGAGATTGATTGGGCGTAACTTGAACTTACGTTTAGATTTTTTTTTTTTTTGCTTTAATCCTCACAAGTATTAAATTAATTCTCGTCCGCCAGATTCAACTCTTTGATTTTTTTTTTTGGACAGGTGTACACTACAAACGTCTTGTTGTATCAAATTTTGTGTATGTGTTGTGAATGGTTATTGTTGTCTCCTTACACTCCTACATACCATACATACTTACTTATTTATAATACAAGGAAAAATTAACAATAAGCAATCTCATTAGATGTATAGTATACAATTTCAAATTTTGTGATTCTAATTGTTTTTTGCTTCTTTCATTATTGGGCTGGTTATATATATCGTGTAAAAATACTGCCCGAGTACAAAACTTGAATTATATACTGTCTTTCGCTTATGAGTGAAACATAATAAAATATGATGGTACAAGATCTTGATTTATTACAGTCTGCTTATTTGATCGAGCAAACACTTCCAATCATGTAGTTATGTATTTTTATATTTCGAATTGACGACGAATACCTCGTTAATTAATATTTTTACATACAAAATTACAGACAGAGGGAGACTGGGAATCAGTAGATTATTACTGCGCTTGTTGTTTTGTCTTTGTTTTTTCGCACTTAATACACGACAATTATGACGCGGAGAATGTATAATTTATTAAAAACTTCCTTATTTTCCTTTTGGTGTAATATTGGCAACACATTTTTGGTTTACAAACCATTTCCACTCAACTTTCTCCCTTTTTTTAATCCTCTTTGTATTCATTGCTATCATAAGATTGGATTATATAATAACTTGGTTTTGTTATTATGATTGGGTCGCCACCAGATACTCCTAACGACATGAGCAATTCAAAACGCAAGTTACCACTACTAGAAAGAATACCTTCTCACACCAACAATAGTGATGACGAAGACCTGTACGATAAGGGTGTCGTCGATTATGTATCCTTTCCTACTATTCCAGACCCAGAAGTTGAGAACACTAAATCGATTACAGGACTATTAACTAAAACATTGAGAAAGGTCACAACAAATGCATCAACTCTTGTTCAAAACTATTCCCAGAATTATACATCACCAAAACCCAATGTGTTAGATACATCACCATTTACCAACTGTGTTAGTGAATTAAAGGCAACTGCCATTGGAAGTGATGCATTGCCTGTTCCTAAAAATGATGAAATTGTAGACACACCAATATCCATGGATTTATCTACAAAAACTGACACGCGGTTACGGGTTAAGGAAGATACTAGCAAACGAATCACAAGAAGTTCAAGCCCATTAGATTTAAAGGGAGATGCACAGGGAAACAAATTAGAAATAATGAATCCAATTATCAAAAGTGAAACAAATAGAACACCAATTGATAAAGTGTCTATTGTGACGAATGAGACATCAACAGGGGCGACATTTAAGCCACAACAGTCCAAGCAGCCCCCTTCCACTAGTACACCCGCTCTTTCTTTGCGACAGAACTTAATTGATGAAGTACATACACCAAGAGTCACGTCAGACAACAAGACCCTACGAATATCTACCATGCAATTCCCCCGTATGCAATCGATGGCGAATAGCACCACCAGCTCGGTGGTTAACGTCACTGCACTGGCATCAGTTGATATTGACAATGTTACTAATGACAAGAGTAATGTGGAGAGTAAACCCACACATAAAAAGGAATCCAGTATAGATTTGAAGTCTAAAGATAAAGGGTTGCAAAACAAGATTTCGTCAATATTCAACAATTTGCCCAATGATATTGAATTGTCAGACGATTCTGCAGATGAACTGGATAGCACTCATAATGAAGGTTCAGAAAACTCAGCAACTCCCCAATCGGATATTGCTTACATAGAGAATCGGTCGGATTCAAACTTGAGTTCTATTTCTAAAATGAACAATCATCTACAATTTGAATTAAGTGCAAGATACGGTGACTCTGTTGCTAAGTCGGCTCCTATCAAGGCTGAAAGCAAACACAGCGCTACTTTTACTCCTAGTTTTGGACAATCTCCGACAGTATCGACATTTCATGCTATACAAAACAAAGATGTTTCGGCGAATAAACAAAAATCATTGAATACCCCATCGACACTTTTGGACAATGCAAGAAGTATTATCCATCAAAATATTGAAGCCGTCGCATCATCAGCATCATCTATTATAGCTTCTAAACGGAGAAAAAAGAAGAAGCCAACAAAAACCTCAGAAAATCCTTTGAAGAATGGTGGGATCCCAAAGAAATATTGGATGAATGATGCATTTGTATCTGACTGTTTGAATTGTTTTAGACCATTTACTGCATTCAGAAGGAAACACCATTGTCGTTTTTGTGGACAAATATTTTGTTCAGATTGCACATTGTTTATTTCATATAACCAACATAGAGATGAAAGGAATAACACCAAGAATTCTGCCAAAAAACCGTATAACGATAAACTCCGAGTTTGCAAGCCATGTTATAGTGATGTGATTATATATTTAAGTGATGACTCGTCAAGTGCAAATGATTCTGATGGAGAAAAAGATATTTCAGCTGAGGAAATAGAAGTGCCAAAGACCAAGGCGGAAGATTTACTTGTACCAAACCATCCTTTGTCAAGAATTCGATCAATGTCAATGGGATCTAATCGAGACAGTTCCAGAACCGACTCTCTATCTCGAAAGCCACTGTTGAAAGATAATAACAATTTAGAAAACAGTTTATCAACTAGTCATTCTAGCTCACCTTCGAGGAGTAATAATAATCAGTTTATATATCCAGATGAATCAATTAAAGTGCATCCAAGGCAAGCTCCACGTATGGCTATTCCTACAACTCGTACAGGAGAAGCAGTTGAGATTCCGCTTATGAGACATTCCTTGATGAATTCAAGCATTTTAAAGACATCAGGTGCACCATATAGTTCTAATATGAACTCATTGCCACAAACGTTTCACCAATCGAATAGTCAATTTTACCATAATCATCATCTGCTGCCGGAGCATCCGCAATATGGACAGAAACAAAATCTGCTACAGCAACATCAGCCACAGGGCGGACACTTTCATAATCATTATCACAATACTTATAGCAATCTGCATTCACAGTACAATAATTCAGCTGGTATTTCTGAATCAGAAAATACAAACAAGACCAGGATAAAAAGCCATTTATCGCCTACATTATCGAATGCTAATTTAACTAGTCGTAGTTTGGATAATCTCGGGTCTATTTATAACAGTTTTATGACTAGAACCCCGTCGTTTAATATGAGAGTTTTATCAGGGTCTAGCAGGGATCCTTCAAGGTTCAGAAGAGAATTATCTTTGGAGCCAGGAGATATTCAAAGTATCAGAAGTAAATATGGAAAAGAAATGACTATTGGAGGTCAAAGTGACTTTGATGACGATGACGATGATGATGACGACGATGATGATGATGATGATGATGAGAATGCTAAGAATGAGGGTGTTGATTTGTCAGACAATGAAGAAGACGAACATGCTATGTCTATATATACTTCATTAAACGAGACGCATGGTTATGGCTCGACACCTTTAGCACATCAGCCACCACCAATGCATAGTCATTCTGCTGTCACAGTACCAACTTTGGGTGAGTTTCCTATTATGAAAAGTGGATATCCGCTGTTTAGAGGTGCAATGAATAGAAGTGCTGCAGCCAATCTTGCTAATGTATTTCAAAATCATTCCATTGAGCTAACTGGTGAAGATCCTAATAAACATCAACCCGAGAATATAAGGTCTAGGGCCAGAGCTCATGCTTCTCTTCAAAGAATGAGGACAAGAAGACAAGCAAAGGCAACTAGGAATGTGCTGATACTTTCACAAAGTAATTTGCGTCTACCAAGTTTGGAGCCATCAAACCACAGACCCCAATACACTTCTTCTTTAACGCCTATTGCATCACCAGCCTCACCAGGAGGTAACTCATCTAATTTGACTGCTGGTATAGCTGCGACTGATGATGTCAGTACTTCTTCGGCAAACATAGACTCGGAGATGTCACCCATTGGACCACAAATATCTGCTAGTACCGGTTTAGAGAAGTATCATTCTGGAGAAAGAAACGATTATTTTGGTCTGGATGATCATTTGATGGCTACCAGTGAATCACGTGATTTGATTTCATGGAAAGATGGGAAAACTGTGGATAATAAAGACAAATTGTATAATGAGACTTTAGATTTTGTTTTGCGCCAGTCCTTGAAAGATGGTGAAATTGAAACTGAAATTGAACGATGGGTGGCTGTTCTTCAGAAACTGCTTGGGTACATTGACGAAATCAAATTGACAGACACATTAGATATAAGACAATATGTGAAGATAAAGAAAGTTTTGGGTGGTAAAATAGAACAGACTGAATTGGTTGATGGGTTATTTATGACAAAGAATATTGATTCCAAAAGGATGGCTTCAAAGATTTCGAATCCTCGTATAGCATTGCTTATGTTCCCTATTGAATATTTGAAACAAAAAGAACAATTTATAAGTCTACGAATTATTCATGCACAACAATCAGTATATATCACAAACTTGGTGTCACGTTTGGTCTCTATGGAACCAGACATTATTGTTGTTGGAGATTCCGTTTCTGGTTTGGCGGAAAAATTGTTTGAAGATGCCGGTATCACTGTGATTTCAAATGTCAAACCTCAAGTTATTGAGAGAATTTCAAGGTATACTAAAGCAGATATTTTCCAATCGGTCAATGATTTATTCTTTAAAAAGGGCAAGTTGGGTTTATGTGAAAATTTTGCGGTCAAGAGATATAAATACCAAAATCAAATTAAAACGTTTGTGTTCTTCACTGGTTGTGATATCCATCTGGGATTCACCATATCAATACGTGGTGGAAATACCAATTTATTGAATAATGTGAAGTATGCAGCCGAAACGTTAATGCCAGGTTATATAAATGCTAGATTTGAAAAGAGTTTTTTGGATAATTTGCTGTTGTTTTATGTGAAGCCGACAGAGAATCCCAAAATTGTTGATATTCAACAAAAATTGCAGGAGATTCGTGATAATACAATTGAGGGTGATGAAAATGGGAAATTGCATGACTTGAAATTAGACCCAGCAGAGGTAGTCAATTATGTTAAACTGTTCAGTGAAAGAAAACTTAGTTTATCACCTCCTGTAGAGTATTCATTACCCAATCCCTTGGCAAGAACAATTTATACGTATTATGCAGTGCACCAGTTTGCCCAACAAAATGCTGAAATACAAAAGTTGTCATCAGTTGACGATATCAAAGAAGAATGGCTAACGGAATTAAAGATTGATTATAAATTGGAAGAATTACCTGGTAAGGAAGCTAATTTAATAAATATCCTTAAATTTGCTAGTGAGGCCCATTTGAAATTGTTGATTAATGAATATCAGGCTCGTGTTAGAATATGGTCAAATTGTATGAAATACCCATCATATCAATTGTATCCAATATGTCATCGAAATATTCATTTATTGCATTCGACCGTTTCCATTAAACATGCAACGCCTTGTTCTGGACCAGCAATTATTGTTATTGATTATTATACAGACAATGATAAATGTTTTGGGTTGTTTCTTGATCAAGCATTCCATGAAAGTCTGAAAGTTTGTGGTGAATGTGGTGAAACGTACTTGGATCATTATAAGAGTTATGTTCATGGTAAAGCCAAAGTGGATTTAATCATTGAAAAATATGATATTCAGTGTCTTAACAATGGTGAAATGCAAGGTAAAAACCAAAGAGTCATGTGGAGTTATTGTAAGGAATGTAATTATGAAACACCAATTATTGCCATGAGTGATGAAACGTATTATTTATCGATTGGTAAATTTTTTGAGTTGAATTTTTATGGTGAAGGTGTTTCTGGAGGTTGTACACATGATTTTTTCAAAAGCTATGTCAAATGTTTTGGATTTAATAATTTGGTTATTCGACTTGAATATTCTACTATTGATAATTATGAGATTGTTGTTCCGAAAAAACAATTGGAATTTATAACTAATATTGATATTAAACTTAAAATTGATGCTTATAAATTCATTCGAACTAAAGCTGAGGTATTTTTCGATTCGGTTTTGAAACGATTAAAACGAGTGAAATTGGATACATTTGAAAAGGCAGAAGATGGGATTCAAAAAATTGAAGAATTGAAAATTAAATTACAAGAGCAATCAGATAGCATTTATGGTAGGTTGCAATCAATTTATGATAAAATCATTCCGACAAATTATCTTGCATTGAATGTTGTGTTACGAGATTTGCAAAAATTAGGTATTTATTGGGATAATGAGTTTAATGAATTTGAAAGGACATATTTACCTAGTGAGAATGAGGTTAATAAGATTACCCAATTTCATTTGCGAAAGTTTTTGATGGATCGATACAATGATGAAGATGAAGATAATAATAATAATAATAATAAGAAAGTTGTCGATGTAACTGGAAATGAATCTACTAGTGGTTCTAAAGAGACTGCCGCCTTAGATGATGGAAAGGCATCGTCAAATAAAGATTGTTCAGACAAGTCGACACCTGATAATAGTCAAGATTCAATGGAAATTGATGGCGATAGTAAAAACACTGATGATAAATCAACTAATGAGTTGCTGAAACCATTCCCTGAATTTGTTCCGAAAAAGCCACGTGAATTACCTATGAATAGAAATTTATCCGATTCCAACATTGAAACTAAAATGTTCCCACAAAGTACATTATATGAACTGGGGTCTAATATATCGGAGAGAATAAATAAATGGAACCAAACGGCTGAAACTGGTGATAAAACTACACCAACGCAATTGTTGACTCATCGTGGCTCAGATAGTTCATTGAAATCAATCAATACAGTGATTCCATCACAAAATAAAGTGATTCATTTGGCGAATTTTTTTGATAAAATGTATTATGATCAAATTTCTTTAGAATTTTCCAAACAAAGAGAACGAGAATTGAAACGTAAATCAAAAGTTAAAGCTCAACCTATTTTTGATAGTAAACCAATTGTTGAGATTTACAATAAGATTGAAGATGTTGTTGGTCCTGGAGTTGATGATGAGAAAAAGAAGGATATTGCTGTTGTTAAGAAAGATGAACAGGAGAAAGGACAAACTAAGGAAAATCAACAAGAACTGTCACAACAGCAACTGCAACAACAAGTACAACAACAGCTGCAACAACAATTGGATATTCCTGAAAAGCAATCATTATTAAAATCATTGACGAATTTCTGGGCTGATAGAGCTGCTACATTGTGGGACCCTTTGAATTATCCATTGGAGAGTCATGAACATACATTTGCAGATTCTGAAGTTATTGTTCGAGAAGATGAACCAAGTTCATTAGTGGCATTTTGTCTTTCTTCAAATGATTACAAACAAAAAATTAAGAATGCATTTGAAAAGAATAGAATGGGTGATAGTGGAATTTTAAACCTGAATTTACAAGAGAATAAGCCCCATGATGATAAACCAGGTGTTGAACTGGAAGTGGGTAATAGTGGTATTACTACTGAGAGTGCCAGTATTGTAACTAGTGTTGGGGATACTAAACTTGAAGAGTCATCAATAAACAACAGTAGTAATGCGAAAGCGGGTGAATCTTTACTTGCAAGTGATAATAAAAAGGGAGCTCAATTCGCCAAGATAGAAAAGAAATTCAAAAAGAAATTGAATAAAGAAGGGGGTATCAATGGAGGAGGAGGAGGAACTAATAATAGTGGTGACAATAATAACAATGATGACAATATCAATCCATTGGAATCGATTTTGACGAGAAATAAATCTAATCATTTGAAATATCAATTTATTGATGGGAATACAAATTTATCATGCAAAATCTTCTATAGTGAACAATTTGAAGCTTTGAGAAAAGCATGTGGTAATGATGATAATTTCATTCAAAGTCTTAGTCGATGTGTTAAATGGCAATCTAGTGGAGGTAAAAGTGGATCGAGTTTTTTGAAAACGTTAGATAATCGATATATTTTAAAAGAATTATCGAAACTGGAATTAGAATCATTTGTTTCAATTGCTCCGTTTTATTTCAAATATATTAGTCAATCAATGTTTAATACTTTAACTACAGCCATTGCTAAAATATTTGGATTTTATCAAGTACAAATTAAAAACACTACTACGGGGAAAATATTCCGAATGGATTTCTTAATTATGGAGAATTTATTTTATAATCATAAAACCACAAGAATTTTCGATCTTAAAGGATCAATGAGGAATCGTCATGTTCAACAAACGGGGAAAGAAAATGAGGTTTTATTGGATGAAAATATGATTGAATATATTTATGAATCACCAGTGTTTGTTGGACAACAACTGAAGAAATTATTACGAGGATGTTTATTTAATGATACTAGTTTCTTATCTGCCATGGATGTTATGGATTATAGTTTAGTCATTGGTATTGATGATTCATCGAAAAAATTGTATTTGGGGATTATTGATTGGTTAAGAACATTTACTTGGGATAAAAAAGTGGAAAATTGGGTCAAAGGTAATAATTTGATTGGTGGGAATAAACGAGGTAAAGATCCAACCATTGTTACACCAAAGCAATATCGTATAAGATTTAGAGAAGCTATGGAAAGATATATTTTAGAAGCTCCTGATATTTGGTATGAAGGGTCAAAATAGAGTAGTATGCGTTTACGTGATAATGTGTGTACAACAAATTAATGAATGATATTTTATTATAACATATGGATGTACAGTTTCTTAATTAACCTTTATCGACTCTTACAATAGGTGTTATCAAGTATACACAACCGTTATTGGGAACTGACAAACATGAAAGTACGTTTAAGTATTCCTTCTTTTAGCTCTTTGATTGAATAAAGTCTGTAAAACGAAAGCACTTTAATTTGCTTTGATCGATAACTTTGAATTCATCAGATTGAACTAAAAATTTAAAACATTGCTAAACAGATAGAGTTCGAGAATTTCAGGTTTTCAATAATTGTTGTTGTTATGGTTATGAGTTGTGGGTTTTTTAATAATATTTATTGTAACACGCCTTACAATCTTCGTCTATTCTATAGACTCTTCTTAATCTCCTATTTTTTTTTCGTTATTTAAATTGAACTAAATTGCTTATCTGTATTTAGTCGATATCCACAATTATCGAAAAAAATTGTTTCACTAGTTCACGTGTATGTGTGATCCCCGTAAACGCAAGGCAATTCTATAAGAGATCTACATTAAGCTACTCGTAAGTAAGTAAGTCATTAGATTGCTACAACTAATTGGCTTATTCACCCCCCCTTGTAGTTATTGTCAAGGATATTCAATTAGTTGCCTAAGCAATAGCCACAGCAATGTTGCTATTTATAAACCCTAGAGTTGTGATTTAAAGCAACCCCCAGTAACCTATTATAACAGGGTGCATGTGTATGAATAGTGGGTGTTAATGAAGACTTGGTAGAATGGCTAGCCAATGCACTCCCCACCCTCTAACCACGACTACCACGCAAACTAAAATTTAAAGTGAAGTTGAGCCGCGCATCCATGCACACATACATTAATAAAAATGAGCTCAGCCTTGTCAGTAGTAGTTTTTTTTGATCACACAGACACGCATCCACACACAAAACACGGTACAACTAATTAGCAGTATTGTTGGTTGATTTAGTGTAACAACAATATTAAACACGCTAACTAACAAACTCAGTCAGTGAGTCAGTCAATTCTCTGTTTCCCGCGTAACTTCTTTTTAATTCAAACAAATTTATCAACAACAACAATAACCACTACAACTACAAATTTACTTTCTTCTTCCTCTTTTACTTTTTCCTTTTATTGTTTCCTTATTTAATAACTTTTGATTAAATATTTCATTCTTGACATTCCAAGAAATTTTTTTTTTTTCATTTTCATTTTGAGTTGTATTGTCTTTATTTTCATTTCATTTTTTTTTGTTATCATTACTAGTTGTCAAAAAGATCAACGTTGAATTATTTACAACTGTTACTTTCTTCAAAAGGTGGGAAATCACTAAATAGTATCACTTAACAGTCCAAGCTTGAGAGGACCACTATTTTAACAACCTTGAAGGTTTATTTATTTATTTGATACATTGGGATCAAAGTTCACATTTGCACATATACACGCATACATACATTCATTCATTCATACATAACAGAAGATGTCTTTTAAAGCAGGGTATCATACTATATCATTCCTATTTATACTAGTATCATTTGTATTTTTATTATTTGCTACCATTAGTTATCCTGTGGTTGATATATTTGCCTTGAGTAAAACTCTGGATAATAAATATGGGATATTTGGAAGTTGTCTGACATCAAACAGTGATAATTGTATTGTTGGTTACCCACTTGATTTTACTGGTTCCATAAAAGATAATCTGTCAGGTTATTTATTTATGAATGATACTAGAACCACATTGGCAAAAATATTTGTTTTAGCACCTATTGCCCTTGGATTTGATTTGATTTTATTGATTGTTATATTTGTAATTCATTTTGGATCTCGTGTAACGGTGTTGATTGGAATTTTCGTTAATGTACTTGCCACGATTGCAACAATTATTACTTGTGTGGTTGTAATTTTATGTTTTTATCCTTATGTAACTTGGGTTCCTTGGACTTTAGTGGCAGCTGGAGCTATTACATTTATTTCATTGATTCTTTTAATTTTAAGTTTGACAGTTGTTGGAAATGACGACGATGATGATGATAATGATGCTAAATCTAATTTCGATAATGAAGATTTTGGAAGATTTACTAATTATAGTCGTATTGATGATAAATTTAATCATATTCAAACATCTACTTTCAAAACAAGTAATTCCCTTGATAATGATTATGAATATAAACCCCATAACAATAACAATAACAATGCTACCACAGCCACTACTACCAATAATGTTGATAGTACCAATTTCACTGGTGGGGCAATGAATAAATTCTCAAACCCTACTAATAATTCTCGAGGTGTTATGAATGGTGGATCGACTACTACTGGTTCTGGTGTTGGATCAGGAGGTACTGTTATTTCTGGTATGAATCCTCCTGCTCATAAAAATGGGTCCCTCACCAGTAATTCATCTTCCTATTATAACAATCCACAAACTGCCACTGATTTCACACAAAGAAATAAACCTAATGCTTATCAACCAAGTTCATTAAGTGGTTCCGGTAGCAATAATGGTAATACTGCATCATCATCACTTCCTTATCCTCCTGGTACACCAATTGTTGATAATAACAGTAACAATAGTAGAAATAATTATCAACCAGGAGTTTTTGATCATCATCTTGGTGTTGAAGGTCATAAACCATTTACTGAATTGGATGATGATTTTGACGATGATGATGAAGAAGAAGATTTGGCTAATAATCGACGTGAAATTGTTAATACTAATGATTCTGATAATGATTCTGATTTCACTAGTGTTTCACAACGACCACCTAATCCTCAATATTATGGAAGTAATTCCGGAAGTGGTACTGGGTATTTACCTTCAAATGTGGTTAATCAATACTCTCATGTTCAGCAATATCAACCTATACATCAACAAGGTATGCCACCACCACCACAACCACCTCAACAACAACAATATAGGCCTACTGGTCAATATTCTCCGTCACCAAATATGGGTTATAATAATACTCCAATGAGAAGTGGTGGAGGTGTACCACCACCAGGAGCAGGTCCAGGTCCAGGTCCAGTTCCAGTGTCAGGATCTTATTTCCCAAATCAAGGGCCTGTACCTGTACCACCACAACAACAACAAGTTAGAGGACCAACTATATCTGAAAATGTATTGAATAATAATCCAGATTTCCAATTTAGTCGTGGTGGTCAACAACAAAAACGTAGAGTGAATCCAGGATTTGTACCTGTGGCAGCAAGATATAATAATAATAACAACAATAGTACTACCGGTAGTCTGATTGGAGGACCAGGTAATAAGAATCAAAATGCTAGTGCTTTAATGGGAAGAAGAGAAAATACTGGACCTAGAAGTGGTCCTTATGGTATTACTAGATGATCATAAGGGGTTGTTGTTATAGATTAGGGGGGGAGTACCAATGTTGTTATTATTGATAGAAGAAGATTTTGATTTTTTTCATCAAAAAAAATTATTGCAATTAAGTATGTTTTTATTTTTGATTTATGTTAGAGTTTATAATATTATTTGATTTTATTTTATTTTAGTTTAGTTTATTTCAATTCGTCTATGTTTTATATACATAAATATATATACACATATTTATAAAGAATGGAACTGTATTTGATAGAGTTATTTTGCTCGATTTTTGCGTCCTAATCATCTTATCGTGATGTTGTTGTGATAAGATAAAAGAACATGACCCTTTTCAAGAATATGGCTTAGAAGAAGAAGGTGTAAACCAGTGTGTGATGAATACTACCTTGGCATTATCAACTCTATACAAAAATATCAAAATAGACTTAAATTTTTCATCTTCGAAAGAATTCAAATACTTTCCTAATAGAGACAATCTACAGTACTTAATTACTTCATTATTGTTTAAATCTAGTATGATGATGACGATGATAATTGTTATCGTCTTGTTTTTCTTTTTTCTGAATGTCCTTTTTTTGGAGATGAGGCTAGACAATAACAATAAGGACGGACTTTTACATCCGAAAGAGATTTGACATAGTTGATAATTTCTTTTGTTCTTTTCAATACAACTTCCCCCCTCCACTAGACAATATGAATGGCAATTTTAGTAGACTTTGTTGTAATGGCTAATAATCTTATGATTTCAGAAAATTCAATTACTTAATTCTAAATATATACTTTTAAGGGGAAGAATAAGTAAATTAGAACAGAACGGAACTGATTGACCGATTTAATTGAAATTGATACTGATTTGATAACAATTCGGACTTTAGACAAATCGCAAAAAAAAAATCCCACTTCTACAATTATTTATGCGTGTAGAGGAAGGGAGATGATTTTGTATCTTTTTAACTTTCAAGTAATCGCATAATCCTTCTTAAAGCAGGTATAAGATAAGACAAGACAAGACAAGACAGATGGTTTTTATCCCATGCATCTACCACACGTCATTATTCTAGTACATATAAACTACTATGTTATCGCATAATAGTCGATAATTTAGATACCACGTTGCAATTAATATAATTTAGAGAAAAGAAAATATCAAAAATATTAAGAATAATTTATTCTTTGATGAAAGTCTAGACCAGATTGAGTTTAATATGCTATACCTACACACACAAAAAAAAGAAGATCGTCAAATTATTATTATTCGTTGATCATTTTTTCGGATCGATGATAATAATAATAATAAATCATATGAATAATTATTATTTGTAATATTATTATAGAGATCTGGAATCTGAAATCTAAAATCTGTGTGTATGATAACAGTTTATCCGGAATGGCCCATTTGTAGTAAAAAGTTTTTCCGTTTCTTTTTGTCTTTGAGTTTTGTGTAATTATTGAAGTTTCTTTTTTTTTTCTCTTCTCTCTCTGAATCTCCGACGAGCGAACGAACAAATGAACAATCGATGTGATGTGATGAATGGTTTAGTTGTTGGGTTGTAGATTTATAAAAGTAAATTTATTCCCATTGAAAAAGTCAATACAACACGGTATATTATTATTATAAACTATTTCTTTCATTCAATAATAACTTATTCTTCTCCTTTTTTTGTTTTTTACCAAATTTTACTTATTTATTCAAAATATTTGCTTCCTTCCTTACGATTGAGTAATCGTCCTTTCAACAACGAATAGCAATTTTAAAAAATAAAAAGAGGATTACTTCCAATTACATCCAATTCTGTTTTTATCGTTTGAAAGAATACTAATTAAGTCTATTAGAACTTACAGTATCTCACATCATATCTAACATATTCATACATATATTTTTTTTTTTAATTTGTCGTGGGGGGGGGGGGGGGGGGGGGGGGG
>OKKB01000165.1_pt1 | contig 37362 bp, 17 predicted proteins | sample 1613931 | NCBI WGS metagenome assembly OKKB01 (sample SAMN04436893, study PRJEB24849) | human gut metagenome | biome: human gut; feature: NICU; material: stool | host: Homo sapiens | place: USA: Saint Louis, MO | collected 2012-02-08
ATTACCTATTGGTTCTGATATCGATACTTTCATTGAAATAGTTGATGAAATGGAAATCATTATGAGATATATCCCCGATGATAAACATTTATTGAATTTAGTGGTATATTATGCATTAGTATTAATGATACAATCATTGGTGGCACAAGTATCATATACTAATGCAAATAATTATACTCAAAATTCAAAATTTATGAATCAATTGTTATTTTTCATTGATAGAATGGGTGAAGTTTTAAGAGTTGATATATGGTTGATTTGTAAGAAAGTTCATAGTAATTTTCAACAGAAAGTTGAATATTTGGAAAAATTGATGCTTGATCTTACTGAAAAGATGGAACAAAGAAGAAGGGATGAAGAAAATTTGATGATGCAACAAGAGGAATTTTACGCCCAACAACAGCAGCAGCAACAGCAACAGCAACAGCAGCCAAAACATGAATACCACGACCACCAACAAGAACAAGAACAACAAGAACAGCTACAAGAAGAACATTCAGAAAAAGATATAAAAATAGAAATAAAAGACGAACCACAACCACAAGAAGAACATATACATCAAGATTATCCAATGAAAGAGGAAGAAGAGAATCTTAACCAATTATCAGAACCACAAACCAATGAAGAAGACAATCCAGCTGAGGACATGTTACAAAATGAGCAATTTATGAGAATGGTAGATATATTATTTATAAGAGGTATAGAAAATGATCAAGAAGAAGGAGAAGAACAGCAACAGCAACAACAACAACAAGAGCAAGTTCAACAAGAGCAAGTTCAACAAGAGCAAGTTCAACAAGATCAAATGGAATTAGAAGAGGATGAATTACCACAACAAATGCCTACACCACCAGAACAACCAGATGAACCAGAAATTCCACAACTTCCAGAAATATTAGATCCAACATTTTTTAATTCTATAGTAGATAACAATGGATCTACATTTAATAATATTTTTAGTTTTGATACAGAAGGATTTCGTTTATAAAGTTATTATTATTACTAGTTTTTATTTTTTGTTTTTTATTTTAAATTCTAAATAGTTTTTTCAATTATATGAAGATTAACATTATATATACATAGAATGAAAATTGTAAAAAACTTTTGTTTGTTTTTGATTTCCCGGAGTTTCAAAATTATCATCTCTTTCTTGACGGGTAATGGTTCCGTATTATACTTTTGTGTTTAAAAACTAATTCTCCTCCTCCACGCCCATGATTACACGTCTGACAATAAACCACTCACTGGGGAATAGGGAGTGATTTTTTTTCCCCGTGATGTCAAATTATAATTTTTTTCGGGTACTCAAACCCGAAGATTAAATCAAACGTGCATTTCCACCACCGACTAAAGGGTGTATTTATCCGTGTTAGAGTGTAGTAGTAGTAGTAGTGATGGGTGGTGGTTATAATATATTCTATAAGTGGCCTAATCCAAGTGGGGTAAATGTGAAAAATACTCCAATCTCCTATAGCACCCACTTTGAGTTAATTATACTTAAACTCCTTCGCATAAATTTATACCCACAAACCAAAACAATTGGGGGAAGAAGATGATGAAGAGAAAAGCAGGAGGAGTTTATATTTGCTAATTCAATTTTGTGTTGGATTATTCCCCCATGAATTATGTGTGTGCGGGAGTCATTTGATAACAAATGGAGAAATTATAATTGGCTCATTTTTATATATAAACTTAATAAAATCCTCCTCTCCACAGTAAACTTTTTCCCCAATTGATAAAAAGCTAACTCTCTATAGTTATTGTTGATTTCTACTACTACTACTACTACTATTACATCCTTTATAAATGGTACTTTCATTACAAGAAGTTTCTCAACATAATAAGAAAGATGATTGTTGGGTAATTATTCATGATAAAGCATATGATCTTTCTGATTTCATGGATGAACATCCTGGTGGACTGGCAATTATTATGAAATATGCTGGTAAAGATGCTACTAAAGCTTTTGATCCTATTCATCCTGGTGATACTTTAACTAAATATTTACAACCAAAATATCATAAAGGAGAAGTTGAAAAGAAACAGAAAAAGAAGAAGAGTGCCACTACAAATAATGGCACCACAACTAAACCTACTGAATCCACTCTGGTCTCACAAGAAACAGTTGATGAATTTGATGTTGAATATGATGAACAAGAAAACAAAGCTGCTATCACTACAGAAGTTCAAACTAATGGAGCTGGTAATAACAACGACGATGAAGTTGAAGGTGATGATGAGTATGACGACGACGATGATGATGATGAGCCACCAACTGAAGAAGAACTTAAACGTCGTCAACTTGTTAAAAACAAACCAGATATTTCTCAAATTTATAACTTGTATGATTTTGAATTTGTTGCTCGTCATACTATGGATCCAATTGGTTGGGCATATTATCTGTCACTGGCAGATGGTGAAGCTACATTCAGATTAAATACTGGAAGTTATCAAAGAATTTTTTTTAAACCAAGAGTAATGATTGATGTTACTGAAATTGATACATCAACGACAATGTTGGGAACTAAAGTTTCAGTTCCATTTTATATTACTGCTACGGCATTAGGTAAATTAGGCCATCCTGATGGTGAAAAAGTTTTAACCCGAGGAGCTCAAAAACATGATCTTATTCAAATGATCCCTACGTTGGCTTCATGTTCATTTGATGAAATTGTTGATGAAGCTAAACCAAATCAAACTCAATGGTTTCAACTTTATGTCAATTCAGATCGTGAAATTACGAAAAAGATTGTTCAACATGCTGAAGCTAGAGGTATGAAAGGATTATTTATTACGGTTGATGCTCCACAATTGGGCAGAAGAGAAAAAGATATGAAAACTAAAAGCATTGTTGATTTAAGTTTTGTTCAAGGTGAAGATGATGAAGCTGATCGTTCACAAGGTTCAGCAAGAGCCATTTCTTCGTTTATTGATACTAGTTTAAGTTGGAAAGATTTGAAATGGTTTAAATCAATTACTAAAATGCCAATAATTTTAAAAGGTGTTCAAAGAGTTGAAGATGCCATTATAGCAGCTGAACATGGATGTGCTGGTGTGGTTTTAAGTAATCACGGGGGTAGACAATTGGAATTTTCTCCACCACCAATTGAAGTTTTAGCAGAATTGATGCCAATTTTGAGAGAAAAAGGGTTAGCAGATAATTTTGAAGTTTATATAGATGGAGGTGTTAGAAGAGCTACTGATATTTTAAAAGCTGTTTGTTTAGGAGCAAAAGGTATTGGTATTGGTCGTCCATTTTTATATGCCATGTCAGGATATGGAGATGCTGGTGTCAATAAAGCTATACAATTACTTAAAGATGAAATGATTATGAATATGAGATTATTGGGAGTTAATAAACTTGAAGAATTGAATGAATCATTTGTTGATACTAAATATATGCAAACAAGATATGTTCCTGATGATGTGTTGTTTAACAGAGTTTATGAACCGGTACCATTACCAAGATTCAAAGATACAAAATTGTAGAACAGTATATAAATAAGGAAGTTAAATATTATAATATAGACTACAGTTTACAAACAATTAGAAAGGAAAAAGGGGTGTAAGTGACTTCTATTTTGTAGTTGTAATCAATAACAACGAGAACTAATTTAAAGAAATACTACTACTAATTAGATTACTAATTATAATAGGTTATGTGCCCTTGATTGCTAATAAAAAAGTAGATCGTAGTAGTAAATAGAGTAGTAAGTAAAATTATTAACAATTTTATCACATTCTTAACGAAAAACTTTTCACTTTTAAAGAACAAAAGAGAAAGTTTAGTTTAAAAGCAAAAAAGTTAAAAAATTTGGCTTAGATCATTTCTTATTACTATTACCTCTCTGGTAGTAAAAATCTGTTGATGTTCCATTACATTCTATATATAACTTAAAGTTGTTGGTGTTTCCACCACCACCTACAAAAGTTAAAAAGCTTGTCCTCTCTATTATGTTTGCAACCTTTCTATGTTCCATTTAACAATATTGCCAAAATAATAAGATGTAATGGAATGTATTACTCTTAGAATATAGGGAATATCCTCTGTATTAGCAGTAGACTCAAGAAGGGGGTGGCTGTAAAACTTTGGGAGAAGAAGAACACTAATGTGTCATGTTGTTTTTTTTGAAATAAGAAACACGACCCAATGATATAATGGGTGTAGACCATAATAATTAATGAATAGAACAATGAATGAATAAGTAAGAATCTTTCAATATGCACATGTTCACCCTCACCCACTCTCACTCTCACTCTATTAGACCTTGTAAGAGAAAAATGCGGGAAACCGAGACAACAGAGAAAGAGAGAAAAAAATTTTATGAATGAGAGGCAGAAGAAGAAGAAGAAGAAAAAAAGAAACCCAAATAAACTCAAACCTTTACTAATAATTTCAAAAACCCACCAACCACTAATTTAATTATACCAAAAAAACTGTTGTAGTAATCACTGATTTTTATTTTTTGGAGAGATGTTGATCAAAGGAGTCAAATACGCTTGTGAAAGATGTATCAGAGGTCATCGTGTCACCACATGCACTCATTCAAATGAACCATTGACGATGATAAAACCAAAGGGGAGACCAGTGACACAATGTCAACATTGTCGTGAAAATAGAAAGTCGAAAAATTTACACGTTACATGTTCATGTGGTAAAAAGGGTAAAAATGGTTCACATTTACCTTCATGTGCTTGTCATAAGACTAATCATTGTACTTGTTCCACCAATATGACTAAGAAAACTACAACAAAAGGTGATATTCATCATATGACAGCTTCGGAAAAGGCCAAAAAGAAATCATTAATAGATGCCGCAAATGCTGGATTAAAGAAAAGATCAGATTCAGTATCAACAACTCAATCAGCTGCAAGTAGTAGTGCTTCTCCATCAAGTGCCGCTTCTCCAAATAAAAAACTGTCAGTGCCACCACCAGGACCAACAAATTCACAGCAAAAGAAACAACAACTGACCCTGCCAAATCAATCACGACAAACAACACAACCAGCATATAACAATCTTCTGGATCAAAACTTTGTGATAGAAGATATTGTTTTCCCATTTAATACTGATAATGGATTGTTTGATATGTTTTCGTCGAATGCGACCTCGGAAGTTGGTGGTGCTGGTAGTGGTACTAGAGACTCACAAATTGCCACCAGTAATCTTGCAAGTGATAATTCAACCCCATTTAATTCCAATTACGATACTGGGATCAGTTATTCTAATAAAGATGTAGGGTTACCGCTAAGTCCAAATGAAACTGAAGCTGACCCTATGTTCCCCTTATTCCCACTTGTGGGGACACAAAGTTTTGATCGTGAAAATCAACCACTTCTGGCATTATCTAATGAGAAAGAACCACCACAACCACAACAACCGACACCAGTGAGACCTAGTCATAATGTTAGTACTGCTATGAATAATATTAGTTCTAATTCATATTCCTCAATTCCATCCGCCGTCGAAGTTAGTTCAATAAATCATCAACAATCACGTCCAAAACGTCCAGAAAGTGTTTTATCAATAGCATCAAATAGTTCTACTAGATCATTTGATTTTTTTGGCAACAATCATACCAATTATAATTCTTCTTTTATGAATGGAAGTTTACCGACATCTTTTACTTCAGCGGCATTTCCTCCATCTAATGGATTTGATGAAAATAGTTTATCCAATCTTAATCCAGATGACCATAATAATATGCAACATCATTTTGGAAGAACAGGTTTAGGTGCTGTTAAATTTGGATCTCAATTGAGTAAAATTGAATCAGAAATGTATACTGATAATTTTTTCGATGATCCTTATGCTCCACAATCACAAAATGTCGATCAACTACAGTTTCCTGATACAACAACAATACCAAATTTATACAATGTTACTGAATTTAATCCAAGTGATAATTATGCAAGTAGTAATCCAAGTAATTATGATGTCAATAATAATTCTGACGTGATCACGAATGGTGGAAATAACCACCGCAATAACAACAACAACGATACGATTTACCCAAGTTATAGTAATGAAAACAAAATTACCATCAACGATAACAGTATTAATATAAATGGCAATACTGTTGGCAATGAGAACCACCCCAATATAACGTCTACTTCTTCGGTGCAACTTCCCGGTAATTCAGAAATACCAAATTTATATAATGTTCAAGATATTTTAAGTGATTCTGCATTTGATGATTTCATACCTACACTAACGGATAACACTAAAGATCAGAATAATATATAGTATTATTATCATTATATAAGTTGATACTACACATTGTTCTAATAAACAAAGAATAAAAATATTGTATCACTAGTCTCTATTTCAATTTTTCTTTGGTTCTTTTATATCAAGATTTTTTAATCGATTAATATTAGAATCCATAGTCATAGTGTTTTCTTTATTCATTTTTTTCAATTCATCTTTTTGTCTTTGTGATAAAGATTTAGGTAAATATCCGGAATCACTGAGATCATTTACTTTATCATGAAGATAAAATGATAAAATTTCATCCGGAATTTCTAAAATTGATTTACATTCAATTTCTTGTAATCGACATAAACGTATGAGATACTCAAGTAATGAAAGACTACTATTTTTAATAAGTTTGGCGTTGATCTTGTTCACGGGTTTTTTGGTATCTTCATCTTGACTATCTTCATCTTCATCTTCATCATCATCAAATTCTCCTTGATTGAGTTCACCTAGTGCTATCCATTCTTCAACACCATTTTTCAATATTTTAATAATCAAAACTGGTGAACTTCTTTCTTCAAGTCTTAATAATTTTCCTGATGCTGTGAAAAACATCAGTTGAACAGAATTTAAATCGATCACCATTTCCCCTGGCTTGTTCTCCTTATCGTCTTCATCATCATGATATCTACCATCATTAAAATCTTCAATTATCGTCAATTGATAATGATAATCTTTTAATTTCTTAATACTAACTGAACTTCTCGCATAAGTTTCTTTCCAATTAATACAAGCCAATTCATCAATTTCACCATCAATATATTTTAATCGACTTGGATTATAAAATATTGAATATGTGACTAAATCAAAAACTGGTCCAATCGTACTATTATCATTATCATCATCATTATCACCACCACCACTAGAATTATTTATATAATTTGCAGCTTGAAGTAATCTTCCTGGTGATATCCCATGAATATTAACATTACCATTAAAATTAACTCCCAGAGTGACTAAAACTAAATTAAGTATAGGAATAGCTTCATTAATATCATCCAACAAAGAATTCATATAATTTTCAACTTGTTTAATTGATTCTTTTTCATTATTACCACTTAAATTCTTAATAAGTTCATTAATATTATTATCAAATTCATTAAATTCAATTTGTAAATCATTGATTAATTGTAAACTACTTTGTAAAATTGTATTCCCACCACTATTACCATTACCATTGCCACCACCTTTAATAGCTGCCAATTTTATTAAATCAATCGTTATTGTGATTATATCGATTTTGGATTTAAGTTTTTTTTGTTTAATGATAATTTTTTGATGTAATTTGGACAGTTCAGGAATTTTATCTAAAAATGTTGAAATGGTTTTAATGGCATATCCTGAAGCAAGAGAAATTCCTGATCTAATGGCAAATGATACTGCTTGATTGCTTGCCTTGAGAAGAATTTGATCCATGGTAAATAGGGTGGGTAGTGATGTTTGTGTTTGAAGTTAATAGGTTTAGAGATTTATTCTTGTAGACGATGTAAAGGAAACTTTATAATATAAGAAGTGTAGGTGGGTGGGTGGATGGATGGGTGTTACAAGTATCTCAAGTTCCGCGTCGTGTATATGAAACCAAAGTATAATCTCGGAAAAAGAAGAATTTGAGGTGATCGCTGATATTTCACATTCGTTGCCTTTTGTCTTTTTTCCGATGCTTCTCGATTTAATTCATTTTCTTTGTTTGTTTTTTTTTGTTTTTGTTTTTCATGTCTCTTTCTTGTCCCCTAACTACTACTAAATCAATTATAGCCCTTCAAAGCATTAATACGCCACTTAGATAATAACAGTACTTTCCATTCTTCATGGCAGTAAGAAAACCTTTGACTCAATTTACTACACCTTTAGGTTCCGGTGCAGGTGTACCAAAGGATAAACGACCACCACGCGTCACCGATTCTGCTACACGTTTATCAAAACCATTTAAAGTTCCATTTGCATCATCAACACAAAATTCAGTATCTTCTGAAACTATAACGATTTCTCGTAGACCAGTTAGATCTACACGTAAAAGAACAAATTATGCGGTTGATGGTATTACACTGGAAAAGGACGACGAAGAAGAATACAACAACGACCAAAATGTCAATGGAGATGGACAAATTATAAAACGTAAAAAATTTGGTGCATTATTACCACGATCAATTATTAATTCCGATAATATTGCCAAAAATGAAGATAAATTTAAACGTTCTTTTACTGTGCCATTTGATAAAAATAATAGTAAACAAACAGAAATTCAAAGAGGTCCACCACCACCATTAGGAACAAAAGTAAGAGCAATTCTTCCACCTCGGGCATTACATGATCCAACTAGTGAATTTGCTATAGTACTTTATGATCCTACAGTTGATAAAATCCCTAAAATTTCTGAAGTAGAAAGTTCCACTTCTAGTTCTACCTCACCTGAACCAGAGCCAGAGACCAAAGAAACAGAGGAACGACCAATTAAAAGGAAAAGAACTCATAAATCTTTAGCAGAAATATTAGGAATTGTGACTAATCCTGAAGAAAAATTATCGAAATATCCCGATGTACCAGTTGTTATAGATCCAAAATTAGCCAAAATATTACGTCCGCATCAAATTGCCGGGGTGAAATTTTTATATCGATGCACTGCTGGGTTAATTGATGCTAGAGCTAAAGGATGTATTATGGCCGATGAAATGGGTTTAGGGAAAACTTTACAATGTCTAACATTAATGTGGACATTACTTCGACAATCACCAAGAGGGAAAAGAACAATTGAAAAATGTATAATTGTTTGTCCTTCTTCATTAGTTAGAAATTGGGCTAATGAAATTGTGAAATGGTTAGGTGAAGGAGCATTGACTCCATTAGCCGTTGATGGTAAAAGTACGAAAAATAGTGAATTGGGTACTGCTTTACAACAATGGTCAACTGCTCAAGGAAGAAATATTGTTCGACCAGTATTAATTATATCGTATGAAACATTACGTAGAAATGTTGATAAATTGGCTGGTACTGAAGTTGGTTTGATGTTAGCCGATGAAGGTCATCGATTGAAAAATGGTGATTCATTAACATTCACAGCATTGAATTCATTGAGATGTGAACGAAGAGTCATTTTATCCGGAACACCAATTCAAAATGATTTATCAGAATATTTTTCATTATTAAATTTTGCTAATCCCGGTTATTTGGGTACAAGAATTGAATTCAAAAAAAATTATGAAAATGCTATTTTAAAAGGTAGGGATTCTACTGCAAGTGATGAAGAACGTGAAAAAGGTGATAAAAAATTAAATGAATTGTCACAAATGGTTTCGAAATTTATTATTAGAAGAACTAATGATATCTTGTCAAAATATTTACCCATCAAGTACGAATATGTTTTATTCACGGGGTTATCACCAATGCAAAAAGATATATATAATCATTTTATTACGTCTCCAGAAATTAAAAAGTTGATGAAAGGTACTGGGTCACAACCATTAAAAGCTATTGGGATGTTGAAAAAACTTTGTAATCATCCTGATTTATTAGACTTGCCTGAAGATGTCGAAGGTTCAGAAGAATTCATCCCCGATGATTATCAATCGTCAATTGCTGGAGGATCAGCAAGTCGTAATCGTGAAATTCAAACTTGGTTCAGTGGGAAATTTTTGATATTGGAAAGATTTCTTCAAAAAATTAATAAAGAAACCGATGATAAAATTGTTTTAATCTCAAATTATACTCAAACTTTAGATTTAATTGAAAAAATGTGTCGTTATAAGAAATATGGAGTTTTACGATTAGATGGTACTATGAATATAAATAAACGACAAAAATTAGTTGATAAATTCAATGATCCAAATGGACCGGAATTTATTTTTTTACTTTCTTCTAAAGCGGGTGGTTGTGGTATTAATTTGATTGGTGCCAATCGATTAGTTTTAATGGATCCTGATTGGAATCCAGCACTGGATCAACAAGCTTTAGCTCGTGTTTGGAGAGATGGTCAAAAGAAAGATTGTTTCATTTATAGATTTATATCTACTGGTACCATTGAAGAGAAAATTTTCCAAAGACAATCAATGAAAATGTCATTATCAAGTTGTGTTGTTGATGAAAAAGAAGACGTTGAAAGATTATTTTCTGTTGCTAATTTAAGACAATTATTTAAATTTCAACCAGATACTCAATGTGATACTCATGATACATTTAATTGTAATCGTTGTAAAGGAGATAAAGGACAATTCATAAAGGCACCAGCAATGCTTTATGGTGATGCCACAACTTGGAATCATTTGAATCATCAGGCATTAGCTAATAATGAAGATATTCTAATAACCAATGAAGCTCAACATAATGATGTAACTTTTGCATTTCAGTATATATCTCATTAAATAAATTTTAATATAAACAATGTTGCATGAATTGTGTGGGGAGGGGGAGGGGGACACCGGAGAAAGTGGTGTGTTGGTGGGTGGAAAAAAAGGAAGCAATTAAATTGACAATAATAAAAGAGCAATAAAAGTGGATAGACCCATCCGAGCGGGATAATTTGACGCGGGAACGCTTACCCGCAAACATATTGCTTTTCTGTGTAGCGCGGTTGATTCTCCGTTTTAATCGCCAGATTTTTTATTTTTCCCTCCCTTCCCCCACACACTCATTCATACACTAAATTAACTCCACCCAATGAAAACCGATTTATAAGTAATCTGTCAAATCGCCTTGATATATTCTTCTTGATTATTTTTCATTTCATTAACTACAATCTAATACAATTATATATACATATTCCAATTGAGTCTTATAAAACTAAATTAACACTTTTCAACAATGTCAACTGCAAGTATTCCTTCAAACCCAATTCTTATCGTTGGTGGTGGATTAGCTGGTCTTTCTGCTGCTCATCAGGCATATTTACGTGGTGCTAATGTTGTTTTATTAGATAAAGAAAGTTTTCTTAGTGGTAATAGTGGGAAAGCTACTTCAGGTATCAATGGTGCCTTGACGAGAACTCAAGTTAATTTGAAAATCCCTGATTCGGTTGAACAATTTTATCAAGATACATTAGCTAGTGCTAAAGATCGGGCCCATCCAGAATTAATCAAAGTTTTAACTTATAATTCTGCTGATGCTGTTCATTGGTTACAAGAAGTTTTCGATTTGGATTTGACGGTGGTTTCAAGATTAGGAGGACATTCTCAACCTAGAACTCATCGTGGTCATGATGCAAAATTCCCCGGAATGGCAATCACTTATAGATTATTAGAAAGATTAGAAACCCTTTCTGAAACTGAACCTGATCGTGTTGTTATTCTTAAAAATAGTCAAGTTATTGATTTAATTATGGAACAAGATAATAAAGTTGTTGGTGTTAAATACAAGAATTTGAAAGATAAATCTAAACATGAATTATACGGACCAGTAATTTTACTGACGGGTGGATATGCAGCTGATTTCACCAAGAACAGTTTAATTAGGAAATATCGACCAGATATTATTGATTTACCTTCGACAAATGGTGGCCATGCCACTGGAGATGGTCAAAAAATCGTTCAAAAAAATAAAGGTCAAGTTTTGGATATGGATAAAATCCAAGTTCATCCAACTGGTCTTATTAGTTATAAAGACAAAGATATTGTTGAAAGGAAAAAAACTCCACGATTCTTGTTTCTTGGAGCTGAAGCATTAAGAGGTGAAGGTGGGATTATTTTCAATTCTAAAGGTGAAAGATTTGTTGATGAATTGGGGACTCGTGATTGGGTTTCGGGAGAAATGGACAAACAAATCAAACAAGGAAATTTCCCTATTCGATTAGTTTTAAGTGAAAAAGCTGGTGAAAATTTGAAATTTCATGTCAAACATTATACTCAAAGAGGATTAATGAGAACTGTTTCTGGTAAAGAACTTGTTGAAGAAATGGGTTGTTCTGAAGACATTGTTAAACAGCAACTTGATACTTATAATAAGGCTGCTTCAGGTGCTATTAAGGATCCATTTGGTAAAAAATATTTCCCAGCTACACCTTTTGAATATTCACCAGATGCTAAATATCATGTGTCATTTATTACTCCGGTTCTTCATTTCACAATGGGTGGTGTGAAGATTAATGACAAGACCCAAGTTATTGCTGATAATGATAGTCCATTTGAAGGATTATACGCTGCTGGTGAAGTTGCCGGTGGTGTTCATGGCCATAATCGTTTAGGTGGTTCCTCATTATTGGCATGTGTTGTTTATGGAAGATTAGCTGCTGATCAAGCTTCAAGTTATAAATTCCATAAATTGAGTTTTGGTGATGGTGATAGTATTGCTTCTGCTAGTCAAAGATTAAAAATGATTAATTTACATATTGATCCTAGCAATGGTAGAATTTTTATAGATACTAATGGAAATGGTGGAGAAGGTAACACTGCTTCAACTTCAACTCCAGACAATGGTGGTTCTTCTTCTTCTGCTGCCGCTCCTCCTCCTCCTCCACAGAAGAAAGCTCCTAAACAACCCAAACCATTTTCGGTTCCTGATAAAGAGTTCACTGCTGAAGAAGTTGCTCAACATAATAAACCTGGTGACTGTTGGTGTATTATCAAAAATGTAGTACTTGATTTAACTCCATTTTTGGGTGATCACCCTGGTGGTAAAGAATCAATTGCCAATTTTGCTGGAAGAGATGCTACTGAAAGTTTTGCTATGTTGCATGATGATGATTTCATTCCTAAATATGTTGCTAATTGTGTGTTAGGTAGATTGAAAGGTAAAACATCAGAATTACAATTATAAGTATTTAGTTAGTGTGTAAAAAAAAACTAGATATACATTATTATTTTTTTAAAAAATGACATATAACTTATTTAATTGCCTTCTTCTTCTTCTTCTAAAAACTTCTTATATTGTTCTTCACTCATTAAAGTTTCAGATTTAGTGACTTGAGTTGGGTCATCCAATTTAATGTGAACAATCCATCCACCTTTCGTTGGATCGTGGTTTAAAATACCTGGTTCACTTTCTAATTTGAGATTAACCCCAACAACTTCACCATCAACTGGAGAGTAAACATCAGCTGATGATTTAACTGATTCAACAGAACCCAAAGTCTCATTCAATTCCAAATGATCACCAACTTCTGGCAAGTCAACAAATGTGACATCGCCTAAAGCTTGAGCAGCGTATTGAGTGATACCAACAAAAGCAGAATCATCATCATATAAATGAACCCATTCATGATCTTCAGTGAATTTTGTAACAACGGGGGTTTTTTCATATAAATATTTATAGGCGTGTGAATCTTTATCTATCAATTGAAATCTGGTTGAAAATGTGGAGAAAGATCTAAAAGTTGGTGTAACAAGTCTCAATGAAGTTGGTCTTAATAATGTTCTAATCATGATTGACAATGCTGGGTGTGGTTCTAAAGAAAGAAGTAATAAATTAATCTAAAATGAAAATAATTATGAAAAATTTGAAATAAAGTTGAAAAGAAGAAGAACAACAACAACAATACCAAAAAGAAAGAAGAAAAAAAAAATCTGATGGTGAGGAGCAAAGGGAATGGGCTCTCATACAGAATAGAGATCTCATTGGACATTTTATTTTGACTTCTTTCAATAAAGAGTAAGAAGAAGGGAACAAAAAAAAAAATGTTAGCCAACACAAACAAGAGAAAAAGCAACAACTTGACTTCGTTTTCTTAGTTTTGTTCCTAACAGAGTCAGCAGGTAAACAACACTGGTACAAAAACTGATTGAACTGATAATTATCTCTTTACATATATCAGAATAAGTACATTTTTACATACATTCACCGTAAGTAATAACTAACATAAAAATATTAAACAAAAATAAAAATAAAACTACCACAATGAAAAGAAAGCAAAAAAATAAAGAGGCTACAAAATTCCACCTCCACCTCCACCCATTAATCAAATAATTTTCAATGATTTATACACAGTTAATATTTCAATTAACTAAAATGAACAGCAATTGGAACCACGATAACTATAATGACAATGATTATACCAAAAATAAGACACATTCTCATTTTAAAATCTTTCCACCACATATCTTTTCTCACTCTGTTAGCACCTCTTCTGAAACCTTGGGCACTGATGGCTAAATTATCTGTTTTATTTTCAATAGAATCTAATCTTTCACCTCTTTCTGCCACTTTGTTAATGTTATCTCTCATGATACCGACAGTATCATCGATTTGCTAAATATATATGTTAGTATATGTGAACAGTAAAGAAACATTAAACATTATGAAATGTTATGCAATACATACAGCCTGTATAGCAGCAGTTCTGGAGTTCGATTGATCACCAGTGGTTTGGTTTGGAATGTATGGATCATATGGTGCTGAAGATGACATTTTTTTTGGTATTAATAACTCTTGGTTTGTGAATTCTATGGAAATATAATGATTGAATCTGAACGTTAAAAAAATAAAAATAAAATTGAAACCAAAAATGAATCTATTGTACTAGAATGGATTTAGATAAATAATTTGTTTATGTAATGCTATGTTATCGATTGATTGATTGTGATCTGTTTGATAAATTTGTAATCACAGTTTTCCAGATAGACCTTATAACCTTTAATAGAGCAAGGGAGAGAGAGATTTGAAATGATCAGGATGTTTTTTTTGGGTTGTTCGGTTTTTTTTCTTCTTCTTTTCCTCTCCTTCCCTTTCATTTTGTTTCTTTGCCTTACTACCACGACTAAGGTTTTTTTTTTTCTTTGCCTCTTACCAACTATTTCAAATTGACACCTAACTAATAAACCATATTGGTGGTTTTTTACATCGATAGAGCTATTAAGATCACCAGCCTCGTTTATAATAAACTTAGTCTAATATTTCTTTTGGACCAAAATAGAAACTGTTCTCAGGTGGCAAAAAACAGCTTAAAGTCTGTGTTAAAAAAAGATCTCGGCTATGCCAATCAAAAAGGAGTGACATTATTATGTAAAAGAAGAAATGTTGTAATTCCGCGAAACAACAATTTTAATGCTTACTGTGCCGCCACCAATATCCTATGGCCAAGGGGCCTTTAAACATGCCACGGAAATATACAGTCAAAGTAAACCTACTATGTCTTTAGAGCCTTCAGGATCAATTGTTTTTAAATGAATGACTGCAAAACTAGAAAAGTAACCTCTTACATAAGCAAGTCAATTGTTTACAGAGAGTTTAGTAACCAGTGAAGCAAGTATATCTGGTAAACCTGAAACTTATCTGTGAATTATAAAGCTCATCAGTAAAAAGTGTAGAAAAGAAGATAAGGCAGACCAAATACAAATTTGCAACAGTACAACGAATATTTCAGCGTCAAAACTAGAGAATAATAAAGAAAACGATCTTTTCAAAAAGAAAAAACCTTTTAGTTTTCCTTTGTTGTTGTTGTGGGTGTGTGCTATTTATATTGTATAGTTTACTCATAATACCATAAAATATTCGGTTTGATTAGGTTATTTTAATAAGCTAATTTGTTTCTAATCGTGTAATTTATGCTGTGTATATTAAGTAGTGTGTGCACTGCCCAAAAATGTTTGTTGTTTATAGTCGGTTAAAGAGAAAAAAGAAAAAAAGATCCATACACACACGTTAATTAGTTGTTCAACGTAATACACTCATATTTTGTTCTTATTTGCTTTCGGTCGCTGTTCTCACCAAGATTTATTGCCAACGAAACAATTTTTTTTTATATATTTTCAGATTTTTCTTTTTTTCCTTTCCTTTCCTTTTCTAATTTTCACTCCTGGTTTTCTTTCTTTCTTAGAAACATTATCTCGATATTAATATTAAAAAAATATAATCATTCAAAATGGACGGTGGTATGTTTTAATTTAGCTTCAATTCTAATTGATTGATTAATCAGTTGATTGGTTTCAATATGACAAATGGGTAGGGTGGGAAAACTTCATTTTCAATTCAGATCAAACTTTTTTGTTGTCGACATAATATTTCTCGTTTGGGATGTTACTGTCACATTAATAATACACACACATCAGCTTATAATTTTGAAAGTAATTTATCAGATATGTTGTGACGATCAATGGAAATGGCTAACTTCAATGTATCTGTTCTTCCCCTTTTTCAAAGTTCACGTTTTTTGATTGATTGATTGATTGATCTGTCGGCAGTGGTTTCAAAACCATTCGGTGAGTAATCCTATCAATCAATGTTACGACAAAAGGCTCAATATTCAAAATTGCAATGTTTTATGTTTTCCTACGTGTACTTGTGCAAGGCAATTGATTCAACATTGCTTTTGGTGTTTGACGAGTTTCTAGTTTGGACTTGTGTTGTTATCTGGACTATACAGATTTCCCGGCTCACTATGAATTTTTTTTTTCGACGCTCAGTGCACACAACTATAAACAACACAAACACAAACACAGCAAGAAAAAAAAAACGAACATTGAATTGAAACCAAGCCAACTGAAAAATTCCTTATTTAAATGACTGTCATACTAACCCATTTTTTATAGAAGAAGTTGCTGCTTTAGTTATCGATAACGGTTCTGGTATGTGTAAAGCCGGTTTTGCCGGTGACGACGCTCCAAGAGCTGTTTTCCCATCTCTTGTTGGTAGACCAAGACATCAAGGTATCATGGTTGGTATGGGTCAAAAAGATTCTTATGTTGGTGATGAAGCCCAATCCAAAAGAGGTATTTTGACCTTGAGATACCCAATTGAACACGGTATTGTTTCCAACTGGGACGATATGGAAAAAATCTGGCATCACACTTTTTACAATGAATTGAGAGTTGCTCCAGAAGAACATCCAGTTTTGTTGACCGAAGCTCCAATGAATCCAAAATCCAACAGAGAAAAGATGACTCAAATTATGTTTGAAACTTTTAATGTTCCAGCTTTCTACGTTTCCATTCAAGCTGTTTTGTCTTTGTACTCTTCTGGTAGAACCACCGGTATTGTTTTGGATTCTGGTGATGGTGTTACTCACGTTGTTCCAATTTACGCTGGTTTCTCTTTACCACATGGTATTTTAAGAATTGATTTGGCTGGTAGAGACTTGACCAACCATTTGTCCAAGATTTTGTCTGAACGTGGTTACAGTTTCACTACTAGTGCTGAAAGAGAAATTGTCAGAGACATTAAAGAAAGATTGTGTTACGTTGCTTTGGATTTCGAACAAGAAATGCAAACTTCTTCTCAATCTTCTGCCATTGAAAAATCTTATGAATTACCAGATGGTCAAGTTATCACTATTGGTAACGAAAGATTCAGAGCTCCAGAAGCTTTGTTCAGACCAGCTGATTTAGGTTTGGAAGCTGCTGGTATTGACCAAACCACTTTCAACTCCATCATGAAGTGTGACATGGATGTTAGAAAAGAATTATACGGTAACATTGTTATGTCTGGTGGTACTACCATGTTCCCAGGTATTGCTGAACGTATGCAAAAGGAAATTACTGCTTTGGCTCCATCTTCTATGAAAGTTAAGATTATTGCTCCACCAGAAAGAAAATACTCTGTCTGGATTGGTGGTTCTATCTTGGCTTCATTGTCTACTTTCCAACAAATGTGGATTTCAAAACAAGAATACGACGAATCTGGTCCATCCATTGTTCACCACAAATGTTTCTAAGAGTGAAATTCTGGAAATCTGGAAATCTGGTTTTGTATTCTTGTTATTCTTCTTTTTGTTATTACATATATAACTTGTTACTTTTTTAAAAAAATCTTTGTTTATTTTATAAATATATAAAACTAAATTTAAGAAAAAGAGAAAAATGTTTTATTTGAGAGATTGAAATTTTACTTGAATTTAGCTTAGCTTTTATAAAGTATTATTATGTAAAAAAACAAAACAAATATACGTTAAAAAGTTAAGACTATAAAATAGCCACCCAAGGCATTTCTATATCTTGCTGTTGTTGTTTTCATCTTCTGTATCAGAGGAACTTATTTTATTATTTTCGTCACGGGTATTTTCTCTTGTTTGATGATTCATCCCATTCATTCCATCATAAAATGTCGACCATAATCTAGCAACATCATCAAATTCTTTACCAATTTGTTTCAGTTCATGTAATGATCGATTCAAAGTTTCTAAATTTGTTTGTACTATAGATAAATTATTTGATATTTCTTGTATTAGTAAATCTCGTTGTTTTATGAAATATTCATTTTTAGATGGATTAGATGAAGAATTTGACATTTTTTTTTTTTGGATGATCTCAAGAATATTAAGATATGGAAGTATTTGATGGATTGAAATTGTTGTTGTTGTTGATAGTTGATAATTTTGGCCGTTTTTTTTTTTCCGAGTTGTTTGTTTTACAGCGACGCTGTTGCAGGGATTGGGATTGAGATCCTCCTACAAGAACAAAAATCAAAAGTGGTTCTAAAAAAAAATTTTTTTTCAACTTTACATAAGTTTACAACAATTTAACAACTTATCTAAAAGTAATAATGGCAAAGAAGGATAAAAAATCTAAAGAAGCCAAAAAGGCTAGAGCAGCTGAAAAACAGAAAAAAAGTGCTGCCAAAGCCGAATTAAAAGATAAAAAATTGGCCAAAAAATTAGGTGAAGCCGATGATGATGAAGATGATGATATTGATGCCATTTTAGAAAAATATGCTAAAGAACAATTAGAATTCACCGAAATTAAAATTGAAATTTGTGATCATCATCCAACAAAAAGATTGAATCCAACAATGGTTAGTAATCCATTACATAATAAACGTGAATTAATATTATTTGGAGGGGAAAATACTGATGGTGGTCATAGTAAATTTTATAATGATTTATATACTTATTCTATTGATAATGATACTTGGAGGAAAATTTCAAGTAAAAATTCTCCGTTACCAAGATCTTCACATGCCATGTGTTCTCATCCTTCTGGGATAATATTAATGTTTGGTGGGGAATTTTCTTCACCAAAGCAATCGACATTTTATCATTATGGTGACACTTGGATACTTGATGCTGATACTAAAGAATGGCAAAAAATAGATTCTAAAAAAGGCCCAAGTGCTAGATCGGGTCACAGATTGGCCGTTTGGAAAAACTATATTATATTACATGGAGGGTTTAGAGATTTGGGTACCATGACTACTTATCTAAATGATGTTTGGTTATTTGATGTTACGGAATTCAAATGGACTCAAGTAGAATTCCCTCCAAATCATCCTATTCCTGATGCTAGATCAGGTCATTCTTTATTGCCATGTAGTGAGGGTGCGGTTATTTATGGTGGTTATACCAAAATTAAGGCTAAAAAGGGTTTACAAAAGGGTAAAGTTTTGAATGATTGTTGGATATTAAAAATGAAATCTGATCCTAAAGCTGTACGATTTGAAAGAAGGAAAAAACAGGGTACATTGCCATCACCAAGAGTTGGATGTTCTTTAGTATATCATAAAAATCGAGGGATGTTATTTGGAGGAGTTTACGATTTTGAAGAAAGTGAAGAAAATTTGGATTCAGAATTTTATAATCAATTATATACTTATCATATTGAAAGTAATCGTTGGTATAATTTACATTTAAAACCTCAAAGAAAAAAGAAAAAGGAAACAATTAAAGAAAAAACTCGAGATGAAGATTTAGAAGAAATTTTAAACTCAATTTTAGCAAAAGCAAATTTAAATGATAATGATAATGATGGAGAAGAAGAAGAAATTGATAATGAAGAAATGAATAAAATTGAACAATTGAAACAACTTGAAAAAATTGATGAGCCAGAGAAGGATGTTATGGAATATCCTATTATGAATCAATTACCTCATCCTAGATTCAATGCTACCACCTGTGTTGTCGACGATGTTTTGTATATATATGGTGGTATTTTCGAAAGAGGAGAACAAGAATTTAATTTAGATTCATTTTATGCCATCGATTTAGGGAGATTAGATGGTGTCAAAGTATTTTGGGAAGATTTATCTGAATTAGAAAAGAGTGAAGCCAATTCTGATGAAGAGGAAGATGATGAGGACGATGACGATGAAGAAGAAGGTGATGAAGATGAAGTGGACAATATTCTTGAAGATGAACTAGAGGAGGAAGAAGTGGAGGAAGAAGACGAAGAAGAAGAAATTGAAGAAGAATTCCCCGATGCAAGATCATGGTTGCCACATCCAAAACCTTTTGAGTCGTTGCGTGCTTTTTATTCTCGTACTGGAGCTCAATTTTTGGAATGGGCTATTTCAAGTAATAGAGATGCTCGTGGTAAGGATTTGAAAAAAGCTGCATTTGATATGTGTGAAGATAGATTCTGGGAAAGAAGAGAAGCAGTTTCTGTAGCTGAAGATAATTTGGAAGAAATGGGCGGTGTAGGTGAAGTTGTTGAAAAAGATACTAGTAAAGCCACATCCAAAAGAAGATAAGCACATATAGATATAGACAAACAGATAGATAGAAATAATATTATAGATAGATGTCGTTGATTCGATGTAATAATAACTGTTGGATTTCTATATTTATTTTTTTATGCAAAATGAATACCTACTTGATGAAATGCGTATAACAATTTTAAGAAATCAGTTTGATCCAATTTACCGGCTCTTTTATCGGAAAACCCAGTTTCAGTCAAAACAGTAGTAATCTTATTTTTAACAACATCTTTCAAAGAAATTGATTTATCATCTACCATCATAGAATCATTATTATTACTTTCTTGAGTTGCCAAAAAAGTTTTATAATTTTTTTCCAAAATTTCAATCACATTAGAAGATTTGAACCCGGCTGCTATAGTTTTATTTTTCCTTACAAAAACAATTCTTAATAATCCATCCCATTCATTAAAATCAATATTAGGTCTAGGATTTTTAATTTCTATTCTAACCACACTAGATTCAACTTGTGGTGGTGGTCGGAAATTGTTTTTCCCTACTTTCATTATATGAGTAACATTTGCCCACATTTGAACATTTGCTGATAATCGACAATATAATTCTTCACCGGGCCTGGCCACTAATCTTTGAGCAAATTCTCTTTGAAACATTAAAATCGATACTCTTGGTGGTCTAGGTTGATTTAATAATTTGAATACAAGTGGTGATGATATTTGATAAGGAGTATTGGATATACAAATATCAAAATACGGTAAATCAGTTTTCATGAAATCTCCTAATAGAATTTCCAATTTCTTTTCTTGAGGTGTTCCATGAACTCTTTTAGTTAATTCCGCTGCCATTCTTGGATCCATTTCCACAGCAATAACTTTCCGAGCTTTTTCTAGAATACGAACCGTCAAATTACCAGTACCAGGACCTACTTCCAATACTATATCACTAGGTTTAATTTGAGCTTTATCAACAATTCCTTGGGCCACTAATGGGTTTTTCAAAATATGTTGACCTAAATTAGTGTTGAATTTAAATACTGAATTCAAATGTTTTTCAGCTGCAACTTTATTAGCAGTAGGGTTAGATGCAGTTGAAAATTTCTTCTTTGGTGCTTTAGCCATTGTTGGTTTGAGGTTATTTTATCGGTGGTTTAAATTAGAGTATAAAATTTGAATTGATTAGATTATATTAATATCTCATCTCGCTATTAATTTTTTTTTTTCGATTTTTTGATTTTTTGATTTGTCCTTCTCATCGGATTTTATTAACCAGAGAGGAAAAGGAAGAGGAAGGAAGAAAGAAAGAAGGGCGACACAAAAGAAAAAAAAACATAAGAAATGTATGTGAGAGAAAATACAATAAGACACGAAAGATTATGATGTACACCCCCCCCTTAGTTAATAATGTCGTCACTTGTGTGATCACTGCGACATTCTTAGGATAAAACTCGTTTAAAATTATAAATCTAAACAGGGACAAAGGTAACGTATAACTAATTACAATAAACATGAACTTATGAAACACGTATAAAACACATATACAATTGATAATATAATAATATTCTATTGTACCTTTCCGTTGTCATCACAAAAATATTAAACATTAACAACAACAACACGAGTAACAATATACAATATACCTTAATAACAAAAAAAAAGCCTGTTAATAAACTCACATAAATACATTTCAAAAAAACAGCAGGAAATTTTTTGTTCTTTTGTTTAGCCTTTGTTTTTTACCCGCTGTGGCCTTTCTTTAAAGCAAAACAATTATCCATTAAAGATTTTCCTTTCTTAACTTCAATTTTTACTTTCTTTCTTTCTTTCTTTTCCCGCTTAATTTTACAACTAATCTTTATTGAATCTCCTTACAATTACAATTGCAATCAGAGATTATTAACATAAATCATATCTTCAAAGCAGAGCGAAACTGCATAATGGAAACATGAGTACATCTAGTTTTCTAAGTAATGGTAATAGGCATCTGATGCTAAGAAACTCAAACCCTCTTCCTCCTCCTCCTCCAATCAAATTATCTCATGTTTTATCTACCATACCAAACTTTTCCTTTTTTGATGAATTGATTAATCTTCCACAACCGCTGACTTCAAATCCATCGGAATCTTTCAATCTACTGCAACGTGATGTTTTCCAAATTACAAAAGTATTGGAAGATATTAATCTTTATTTGAATGATTTACTCATGATTTTTAATAATGTTGAGCAGGCGTCAAAAAATGTTGTTGATGTATTGGATTGGTATTTTGAAGGGAAATCCTTGTTACAAGACCTACTACGAAATATTGAAAATATTGATTCCATTATATCCCAATTGTTATTAGTGGTTGAATCATCGAATAATCATGAAAGTATTGGTAATAATCTTCTAGGAATATTTGAAGAAATTAGTGATTTAGTGTTGGATGTGAAAAAATCCCTGATTATGTTTAAAAAATATCTTGATATTTCTATTAATTACCGGGAAATAATTGATTCAGTTATAAAATCATTGAGTAATGAAATTGAAGATTGTATAAAATGTATTTTGAAATTAAAAGAATTGAAATTGGCTAGTCCTAAAAATGTTTTACCTAATTTTACTTTACAATCAATTATTTCCAAAATGAAAATTAATGATTTATCAAGTGGTACATTTTCTTTTAAATCAATGAGACTACCTACATTTAGTGATTTGGATGAAAAATTATATAATGATTATCTTGAATTAGAATCGAAAATTGATCCTTTAAGAACTTCTTTGAGTATTGTTCCTTTACGAATTGATGATTTTAATACAATGTGTGCCGGACAATTTTTTGTAAAATCTCGAGAAAACGTTTTGGATGCTTATGAAGTATTAGTTCTGAAATGGAATATGTTGTTGAAAGAGAAAAATTCTTATAAAAAGGATAATATTAATGTTAAATGGAATGAAATATTTGAATATTTGATTGAAGAAATTTTTAAAGAATGTGGCCGATTGATTAGAGAAGTCGGGTCTAGTTCCAGTAATGTCACTATACCACCTGCTACTGGCGGTGGTGGTGTTGGTGGTGGTACAACCATAACCGATGAAGTTGGTAACAAGTACAAAATGTGTTCTAATTCAATAACTTTAATTCAAAAGGCGTTTAAAGAAAATATTATCACTGACCCTGAATTGGTGACAATTTTCAATCATGATTTGGTGCCCAAATGGGAAGAACTTAACAATATAATAACTAATAATGGTAATCAGAGTAAAACTGAGAAACGAATCCTGATGTATGGTGGTACCGGTAGTGTTAGTGGTAGCACTGTTGAATCTAATGGATTGAGATCGTTTCAAACGGGGTCTAGAAGTTCTTCTTCAGGGGAAAGACCAATTAGCAATGGTATTGGAATTGATTTCAATCTTGCTGTTGAATCCACTTCGGTACCTTTGAGTGTTCACAAGAGTGATAGAATTAAAGACGTGATTAGTAGTGCTGGCACTGGTGCGCCCCTGGAAGGTATTCCTCCTAGGAGCAAAAATTTACGTCATTCACTTATTAGTGTTTTTGAAGATAGTAGTATGCGGGAAGATGAAGATGAAGCGACAACTTTAGTTAAAAGTCCAAGTTCTAAAGTTGTTAAAGAAGAAAATCAAACTTGTGGTCAAAATAAAGATTTCAATAATCTGTTTGAAAAATCTCAGAAATTGATTGAAAATAATCAGCATCAGAGTGAACAAAACCGTATTGATTTTGCTGCATATATTGAAAAAGTTATTCATTCACCAATTAAGATTGAATCGAAATTACCCAAAATTCCTTTAGAATATATTAAGCAAGGATGTCATATAACTCATAAACGACCTGATTTTGCAAATACAAGAATCCCTAGAGTTATTCTAATGGAATCACCTTATAGTTCACCACAATCAAATGCTAAACGATTAGAAAAATTAAATGCTGCCAATGGAGTTGGTTCATTTGTGTCTCCCTTACGAAATAAAAAGAATGAATCCTATAGTTTTAATCGCTCACGAGCTAGTTCAAATGCCACAGTAATTGGTAGACCCAATTCGTTGCTTCATGAGATGAAAGTACCCAATCTAACTTTTTCTAAAAGGTTAACTTATAATTTGGAAAGTTTCCATGAAAGTGGTGGTGTAGGTGGTGGTATCGGTGGGTTTTCATCTTTTGAATCAAGATTTGATGAAGAAAATTTGCTACATTCTTTGAAAGAAACTAGTATTTGGAAATAAATAAATAAAACAACGATAGGGTTTTTATTCCTTTTTTGAGCTATTTTTACATACAGATGACCAATAAATAAATATAAATACAAGTAAATGTTATGTGTGTTTTTCTTTTCTTTCTTTCTTTTCTTGATTACTCTTTATTGTTTTACTAGTAAATCCATCCAAAAAAAAATCTTTACCAAATATTTTATACATTATAGATTCTTTTTCAACTTTAATTTTTTCTTGTTCATCAAAATCTCGATTTATTCCATTCGATAATCTTTCACCTTGTTGAATTTTTTTAGTTGATTTCCCTTCGAGTCTTCTAATAATTTCAAAAGTAGTTATCCCCATTATTGGTATTGATAATAAAATTAAATAAATTCCTTTATATCGTTGTTTGATTTGTTGGGGAGCTTTTTTCCAATTTGGTCGACCCGTCAATACTAATTCTTCAACAAATGGTGAATCTTTAACTTTCTGTGATTGGGATGAGATATCTTTTGGGGTGATGGGTCGTTTATGTTGTTTAGTGTTGTTATTTTTATTATTGTCGTGGACTATTTTGATAGTTGATTTTCCTTCTTTATGGAAAGATGGTTTATCGGAAGTCATTATTTGTATTAACCCGGTGAGTAGTAGTAGTAGTGGTTGTTGTTGTTGTCGGTGTTTGAGATTCGTGAAGTAAAGGGAATGATATTTCTATATCGTTATTCTCCATTTTTTTTTGTGTGGGTACTAAATTAATTTTTTTTCTTGTTGTGAAAATTTCCAATTTCGTCATTTTGATTATTTATGGAACACACCCAAAAATTTCAGAAAAGCTTTAAACGGAAATCACTAACCTATTTTTTTTTTTTTCAACACGTTTCATATTATTATATCTTCACTCTTCTTCGTCAAACACACTTTGGTATAAACTATGTCAATTGAACAAACATTATCACAATATTTACCATCACATCCAAAACCACAAGGTGTGACATTTACTTATGGGACAGCAGGATTCCGTATGAAAGCTGATAAATTAGATTATGTCACTTTTACCGTTGGGATCATTGCTTCATTAAGATCGAAATATTTACAAGGGAAAACCGTTGGTGTTATGATTACTGCTTCTCATAATCCCCCGGAAGATAATGGGGTTAAAGTTGTTGATCCATTAGGTAGTATGTTGGAAAGTTCATGGGAAAAATATGCTACTGATTTAGCCAATGCTTCTCCTTCTCCTTCTAACGATTCAGAAGGGGAAAAAAATCTGTTGGTGGAAGTTATTAAAAATTTGGTTTCTGATTTGAAAATTGATTTATCTATTCCTGCTAATGTTGTTATTGCTAGGGATTCAAGAGAATCTAGTCCAGCATTATCAATGGCAACTATTGATGGATTTCAAAGTGTTCCCAACACTAAATATCAAGATTTTGGATTATTTACTACCCCAGAATTACATTATGTTACTAGAACATTAAACGATCCCGATTTTGGTAAACCAACTGAAGATGGTTATTATTCTAAATTAGCAAAATCTTTCCAAGAAATTTATACCATTTGTGAATCTAATAATGAAAAAATCGATATAACTATTGATGCTGCTAATGGTGTTGGAGCCCCCAAAATTCAAGAATTATTAGAAAAATATTTACATAAAGAAATCAGTTTTACCGTGGTTAACGGTGATTATAAACAACCAAATTTATTAAATTTTGATTGTGGAGCTGATTATGTCAAGACTAATCAAAAATTACCTAAAAATGTCAAACCAGTAAATAATAAATTATATGCTTCATTTGATGGCGATGCGGATAGATTAATATGTTATTATCAAAACAATGATAATAAATTCAAATTATTAGATGGTGATAAATTATCGACCTTATTTGCGTTATTTTTACAACAATTATTTAAACAAATTGACCCCACTAAGATTTCATTGAATATTGGTGTGGTTCAAACTGCTTATGCTAATGGATCTTCAACAAAATATGTTGAAGATGTTTTGAAAATTCCTGTTCGTTGTACTCCTACTGGTGTTAAACATTTACATCATGAAGCTGAAAATTTCGATATTGGTGTATATTTTGAAGCTAATGGGCATGGTACAGTTATTTTCAATCCTGAAGCCGAAAAGAAAATTTTCAATTATAAACCAAATAATGATAATGAAGCTAATGCTATTAAAGTTTTACAAAATTTTAGTCAATTAATTAATCAAACTGTGGGTGATGCAATTTCCGATTTATTGGCCGTGTTAATTGTCGTTCATTATTTGAAATTATCACCAAGTGATTGGGATAATGAATATACTGATTTACCTAATAAATTGGTTAAAGTGATTGTTCCTGATAGATCTATATTCAAAACTACAAATGCTGAAAGAACTTTGGTTGAACCTAAAGGTATGCAAGATGAAATTGATAAATTAGTTGCCCAATATCCAAATGGAAGATCTTTTGTAAGAGCTTCTGGTACTGAAGATGCTGTTAGAGTTTATGCTGAAGCTGATACGCAAAATAACGTTGAAGAATTATCTAAAGCAGTATCTGAATTAGTTAAATAGATAGATTGTTTCTCATCTCTCGTGCCCCCTCCCCCCCTCTAAAATTAAACAGACACTCAAAATGAAATGAAATATCTATTGTATCCTGTTTTTTTTTGTGTACCCCTTTATTTTTTTTTTTTATTCACCTCGATAATGTATTCGTTTGAATTCTCCAGGAGTTGTTAAATTTTTACCTAATGACCAAACTCCTTTTCTTAATAACTTGGCACGAGACTCTAGTTTCCTATACCAATCTTCATTATCACCAAATTCAGCTTCAGCTTTCCCCTCATATACTATAGCGTATCCAACTTTTAACATTTCTGCTGAAACATCTTTTCTCCCGGTCCATTTCCAAATTTGTGCACGAGCCACCACTCGTTTATATTGATCTATAGAATAAGGAGTTATGGTGACATATTTCCCATCAACATATTCTCTCAACCAATATAAAGCTTCTTTAGAATATGGTTGAGCCGGTTTACCAAAATGAGCTCCTTCAGGTGCATCTACCCCACATAAACGAATCATTAATGTTTCATCTTTTAAATCTTTTCTAGTGGTAGGGATTTTACGTAACCACCCCCAACCGAAAAACCAACCACCTGGAGTATGATAAAATCGGAAATTATCACCATCACCAACTCGGGTTACATATCCATATAATTTAGTATTATTTTCAATTATTGAAGGAGTTAAATCTAAATACGTTCTAATTCGTTTAATGTATCGTTTATAAAATTTATATCCGAAAAATAATGATGTTGTAACACCAGCAGATAATAATAATACTTTAGGATGAAATATAGATATATTTTCAGTTGGCTCTGCTGGAATAGGTGGCATTGAGAAACTTGAGTATATTGCTTTGGTGGTTATTTATTTGTTCACATCTTGTCAATGATTCTCTTTTTTTTGTTTGGTTGCTGCTGCACTCTCTTCTTCTTGTTGATTTGATCTTGAAATTTGTTTACTTTTTGGTTAAACGTACACGAATGTTGCCGTAGTGATGATGATGATCGTGGTTGCAGTAATAGGGTTTTTTTACAAAGTAAATCTACAATTTTCGTTACATAATACTACAAGAACATAACAAATGTTCTACTTAATTGAGGATGCTTTTAATTACTGCTACAGCAAAGTGAGTGAAGAGTTTGGTTTCTTCAGGTGGTGAATTACAATGTGTTATTTTTTTTTTGTGTAAAATTGGTGTAAAACTTGATGCAAAAAATAAATAGTTTGGAAATAATGGTAAAGATGATCTTAAAAGAAACAGGCTCTGAAGTAGAAAATATCTTATCATAATATTACAGGATGTCTTCATTTCAAATATTCATATTAGAAAAATTGGAAAAGAGTGATTTTACGAGATAAGTTAAAAGTCACACGACAGTTAACTGCAATTCTATAAACACCATTCCTCTGTACACATAACAAGACTCTTATTATACCACACCTTCAATACACGCCTTTTCATTGGCTGGAAACAGGTTTGCCATTTCTACTTTAGACCTCGAACCCCAGTTTTCTTTTTCTGATTCGTAGATCTTCCCCCCCCATACAAAAAAAAAACAAACTAAATGTCAATTACTTAATACTAACTCCTCTTTACTTATTTCTTGATGTCCCAATAGAAATTCAACCACGAACAGCACTGTCGATCCAATGGAAAAATCACATTCAATGTCAAACTATCAGGAAAGAAATAGAAGATTACCTACGTACTTTCATGCAGGGACCAATTAGTAAATCTTGTCAAGTGCTACCAATTACGAGCTACTTTTTACATATTCACAACATGGTGACAAAATTCTAAAGATAAATCTTTAACATCTTTTCTAAAGATTATTACATCAAAAAGTTTATTATGGTGTACAGGTTTCGTTGTTTTCTTAGGGTTGATGCTTTTTGATTTAGGGTATTTGTAATATAATTGTTTTATGTTTAAAACGCGTATTTTTCTGAATTGTATTTTTTTTTTTTGGGGGAAAGATTTCAATTGGACACACCATACACTAAGAAGAAATTATTGATTCAATGTACACGACATAATAACGTAACAATATACAACACAACACAATAGTGGAAGATTTTGAGTTTTTGTGATTGAGTAGAGAGTTGGTTAATTTGATGCAAGTATGTGCTGTTCATTTAATTATCCTCCACCAAGAATTCACTAAAGAGATTGAGTTTTAGTATTTTATTTTAAAATTCTTCATCAATTTTCATTTTAGATTTTTTGAGACAATTAATACTTCATATTAAATGTTCTAGACACTATAATAGATCTTTCAAATATTAAAATATTATTTAATGTAGTTAGTTGTCGTTGTTATGAGATTATTAATGCTACTATATGCTATCCTGTCCTTGCACAAAATATTTCACATGCAAATATATAGCCATATATATGTAGTTACACGTAAAGAAACACCGTTCAAAAACAAATAGCAGTGTTACTATTGTTCCACTATGAATGGAAATGTTGTTATTTAAACAATACTACAAGAAAGAGAATGAGAAGGAAGAGCTTTTTGACAGTTAGTAGGAGAATTTTATTCTTTCATTTTCAAACTTACAAGTTGTATGTGGTGGTGGTCCTGAATTTAGTGTAAAACGTTATATACAGGATGTTAGAACATTGGATCAACCACGTATTACAATTGTAACACAACTAATTAACAACTAACAACTAACAACAACAACAAGACAAATTTTTCTTTTCTCTCTCGTTCCTCTTTTTGGTGACTTGAAGTGACGCCAAACAGGAGGGAAAAAAAATTTTTTTTTTTTTAATACTTTACAACCAAACTTTACAATTCACAAACAAGATCAAATAGTATTACCACACAACTTGATTAACTCAATTACAACTTCTAATTGTAATAGTCACCAAACGACACATCTATCATTGTTTGTATTAGAGGAAAGAAACCAACCAACCAACCAGACAAAGTAAAAAAGAAAAAGATTTAGTGTAAATTTCTTCAATAGTAATTGATTTCGGATCAAAATACACAAAACGGAAGAATAAATACGCCCAAAAAAACAACAAAAAAAAAAAAAGACTAAAAGAGAGAAAAGAGAAAAGAAAAAAGTAGACGAGTTTTGTTTTTGTCGATTGATTCATTTACTTTTTTTTTTTTGTTTTAAGAAGTTGATTGGGCATTATAATAGTATAATTTGATTGTTTAAAAATTTAATTAACAACTTCTTTTCATTTTCAATTAACTATTTGTTGTTGTTGTTTTTCAGTTTTCAAATATTTATTTTTTATTAATTATCAGTCTTCGTTTTCAATCCTTTCCTTTCCCTTTTTTGTTTGATCTCTTTGGAAAAATACAACCAAACGATTCCTATTTTTTTTTTAAAAAAGAAGATAAAACGAGACATTATAGAGTGAAGATTGTACATTAGAATACCCTCCCTTTCTTCCCCCCCCTTACTCAATAAATCATGGTATCATTATACGATGTGGGAACCCGTTGTTGGTATCCTGATGAAAAACTAGGCTGGATCAGTGCTACTGTAAAGTCAAACAAGAAAAATGGGAACAAGCACATTATAGAATTTGTACCTGAGAATGATGATTCTCAAGTATTCACTATTGAAACTGACAATTTATCAGAAGAAAATGACAAATTACCTCCATTAAGAAATCCTCCAATATTGGAAGCAGCAGAAGATTTGACTAGTTTGTCCTATTTGAATGAACCTGCTGTCTTACAGGCAATTAAATTACGTTACTCGCAATTGAACATTTATACTTATTCTGGTATTGTTTTAATTGCCACCAATCCTTTCCAAAGAGTTGAACAATTATATTCACAAGACATTATACAAGCTTATGCTGGTAAAAGAAGAGGTGAATTAGATCCCCATCTATTCGCCATCGCCGAAGACGCTTACAGGTGCATGAAAGAAGATGGTGAAAACCAAACTATAGTTGTCAGTGGTGAATCCGGGGCTGGTAAAACTGTTTCTGCTAAATATATTATGAGATATTTTGCTACCGTGGAAGAAGATTCAGAATTACAAAGCAACATCGGCACTGAACATAAATCCGACATGTCAGATGTCGAAAAACAAATTTTAGCCACCAATCCTATTATGGAGGCTTTTGGTAATGCCAAAACCACAAGAAACGACAACTCATCACGTTTCGGTAAATACTTGGAAATCTTGTTTGATAAAGAAACATCAATTATTGGTGCTAGAATAAGAACGTATCTTTTAGAAAGATCTAGATTAGTATTCCAACCAAGCACAGAAAGAAACTACCATATCTTTTATCAAATGTTGGCTGGTATGAGCAGTAGTGAAAAGGAAGCCTTAGGGTTGCAAACTGCTGACGATTATAAGTATACCAACCAAGGTGGAATGCCTCAAATAGAAGGAATCGATGACGCTGAAGAATTCCGTATCACTAATGAAGCATTATCTTTAATTGGGATTGATAAATCTAAGCAATCAGAAATCTACAAGATTTTAGCAGCACTTTTACACATTGGTAACATTGATATTGCTGCTACCAAAAACGATGCACACTTATCCAGTGACGAGCCTAATTTGACTAAAGCGTGTGAATTATTGGGTATTGATGCGGTATCATTCGCCAAATGGTGTGTTAAAAAGCAAATCACAACCAGAAACGAAAAAATCACCAGTAATTTAAACCACAAACAGGCTTTAGTTGCCAGAGACTCGTTTGCTAAATATATTTATTCGGCTTTGTTTGATTGGTTAGTCGACTATGTCAATTCTGATTTATGTCCAGACGAAGTTGCTGCCAGAGTCAAATCATTTATTGGTGTATTGGATATTTATGGTTTTGAACATTTCGAAAAGAATTCTTTTGAACAATTCTGTATCAATTACGCCAACGAAAAATTACAACAAGAATTCAATCAACACGTTTTCAAGTTGGAACAAGAGGAATATATTAAAGAACAAATTGAATGGTCTTTTATTGACTTTGCCGATAATCAACCTTGTATCGATGTAATTGAAAACAGATTAGGTATATTGTCACTTTTGGATGAAGAATCCAGACTTCCGGCAGGTAATGATGAATCATGGATTGAGAAGATGTACCAGAATTTGGATAAAGAACCAACTAATAAAGTATTTAAAAAGCCAAGATTTGGTCAAACCAAATTTATTGTTTCTCATTATGCCTTAGATGTTACCTATGATATTGAAGGTTTCATTGAAAAGAATAGAGATACTGTTGGTGAAGGTCATCTTGAAGTTATGAAAAACACCACCAATCCATTGTTACAATCCATTTTGGAAATTATTGATAAAAATGCTGCTGCCTTGGAAGCCTCTAAACCAGAAACCAAAGCACCAAGAGCAAAGATTGCTAATAAGAAACCGACTTTGGGTTCCATGTTCAAGAATTCGTTGATTGAATTAATGAAAACTATCAACTCCACAAATGTTCATTATATCAGATGTATTAAACCAAATGAACAAAAGAAAGCTTGGGAATTTGACACATTAATGGTGTTGTCTCAATTGAGAGCTTGTGGTGTGTTGGAAACAATCAGAATTTCATGTGCTGGGTTCCCTTCAAGATGGACTTATGTGGAATTTGCTGACAGATATCATATTTTGGTTCCATCACAAGATTGGATTAGAGTCATGAGTGGTGACACTACGCAAGAATCTGTGTCTGGATTATGTAACCAAATATTGACGACCAATATTGAAAATAAGGAGAAATACCAATTGGGTAACACCAAGATTTTTTTCAAAGCTGGTATGTTGGCTCATTTTGAAAAATTGAGATCCGATAAATTGTTCAAATCAGCAGTGATGATCCAAAAGAACATGAGAAAGAGATTTTACAGAAAGAGGTATCTCGAAACCAGAGCTTCCCATATTCAGTTACAAGGTTTAATTCGTGGTTATATGTCCAGAAAACGCGTCAGAGAAGAACAAGAAAGAGTTGCAGCAACTTTAATCCAAACTTCCATCAGAGGTTACTTGGCCAGAAAGCAATTTGCTCAAACAGTTTTATCAGTGGTCACTATCCAAAAATCTGTCAGAGGATTGCAAGCAAGAAGAAATTACTTAAAATTACGCGAATTAAGCTCCGCCGTTGTTATTCAAAAATCTTGGAAAGCTTATCAAGCCAGATCCAGTTATCAAACTCAACGGAAATCTGCTGTTATTATTCAATCAGCATTTAGAAGACAATATGCTATTCGTGAATTACAGCAATTGAAAGTTGAAGCTAAATCCTTGAATAAATTGAAGGAAGTGTCTTATCAATTAGAAAACAAGGTGATTGATTTGACTCAATCATTAACTGCCAAGATCCAGGATAATAAGAAATTAATGGAAGAAATTGCCAATTTGAAGGCTTTATTAGAACAACAAGGTCAAGCACATGAAACTTTGAAAACTCGTGAACTTGAATTCAACGAGAAGTTTGACTCCCAGAATGCTGAACATCAACAAGAAGTTGAAAACTTGAATCGTGAATTGGAGACCATCAAGAATGAATACGCTTCAGCTGGTGCCAAGATTGAACAATTGTACAAAGAACAAGCTGAATTGAAACAAGAAGTTCAAAGGAACATTGAAGAATTGAACAAGGCTAAAGATGATCTTGTTAAGCGTGATACCATTGAAGTTGATTTGAAATCACACATTGAACAATTAAAGACCGAATTAGCCAAATTGCAACAGCAACAATCAGAAGCCAGAAATGGATCTGCTGTTCTTGTGAATAGCAAAGCCAGAAATGTCAACAAGCGTCACAGTAGTGCCGTGGCCTGGAACTCACCAAACTCCCTTGACAATAGCAACAGACCAGTATCAGTCATTGCCGTTTCCAATGATGAAGATGCAAATATTGATGATATCAATGACGAATTATTCAAATTGTTGAGAGATTCACGTCAATTACATCGTGAAATTGTCGATGGGTTATTGAAAGGTTTGAAAATACCACCATCTGGTATTGCCGCTGATTTGACCAGAAAGGAAGTTCTTTTCCCATCAAGAATAATCATCATTATTTTGTCAGACATGTGGAGATTAGGGTTAACTAAAGAAAGTGAAGATTTCCTTGGAGAAGTTTTGTCATCAATTCAATTGATTGTTTCTGCTTTGAAAGACGATGACGTTATTCCTCATGGTGCATTCTGGTTATCTAATACCCATGAATTATATTCCTTTGTTTCATATGCTCAGCACACTATCATTGCTAACGACAATTTGGCCCATGAAATGAGTGAAGAAGAATTTGATGAATATCTTAAATTAGTAGCTGTGGTGAAGGAAGATTTCGAATCACTTTCCTACAACATTTACAATATGTGGATGAAGAAGATGGAAAAAGATTTGGAAAAGAAAGCTGTGTCGGCTGTTGTATTGTCACAAGCATTACCTGGGTTTATGGCCCCTGAGAGCTCTCCATTTTTGGCCAAAGTATTTTCCGGTGGAGTTCAATACAAAATGGATGATATTTTAAGCTTCTTCAACACTGTTTACTGGGCTATGAAATCATATTTCATTGAAATGGAAGTTATAAATGAAGTTATTATTGAATTATTAAGATTTGTTGATGCCTTGTGTTTCAATGATTTGATCATGAGAAGAAATTTCTTGTCTTGGAAGAGAGGTTTACAATTGAATTATAATGTTACAAGATTAGAAGAATGGTGTAAAAGTCATGATATAGAAGAAGGATCCAATTATTTGAGTCATTTGTTACAAGCTGCTAAGTTGTTACAATTGAGAAAGAATACCCCTGATGATATTAGCATAATATATGAAATATGTTTTGCTTTGAAACCAATCCAAATTCAAAAATTGATTTCACAATATTATGTTGCTGATTATGAAACACCAATTGCTCCTAATGTGTTACAAGCAGTTGCTGATAAAGTCAAAGAAAGCGATTCCAGTAATTCCGATGATTTATTCGAATTAGTTTCAACTGATGGACATTTCAATGATCCTTTCAGAAATATTGCATTGAGACCATTTTCAAGAGTTGAAGCTTATGTTCCTGCTTGGTTGAATTTACCAGTTATTAGAAGAATAGTTGAATTAGTTGCCAAAAACGCTTCCGTACAAGAATCACAATCTACAATAGGTGTTGAAGAAGAAGCCAATGGATTGTGATTTAATAGATAATGTGTTTTGTTTTTGTTATATGGTCGTTGACCTGATTTGGACTTGACTAACTAACCAACCAAACTTTTTATTTTTATTTTTTTTTATTATTATTACTAATATTTTTATATTGTTTATTCTCATTTATATATAGGGTTTCTTTTGTTTTATTATTATTATTATATAAATTCTAACTAGTGTGTAATGAATATTTTCTTATTGGTTTAATTTTGAGTCTTGTTGATTTCTTCTGGCGTTTTCGTTTTCATTTGTAGAGCATGAACACCATCATTTTTCAATTCATTAGCTAATAATGAATACACTAATCTATGTCTAGCAGGTAATGATTTCCCTTCAAATACATCACTAACAATTTCTAATCTAAAATGGGATTCTGTTTTGTTTTTTGCACCTCTAATACCAGCATGATGAGCATGTTTATGGGAATCATTATCAATTTTAAAATATAATGGTTTGAATTCATTAGTTATTTTCGATATTATTGATGATTCAATTGGTCCTGGAGTTTCAGAATGTAATATTTGAGGGGGTTTAGCTGAAGACATTCTGCGTATAAACAGCCTTAGCATAATCGAGTGGAGAAGGGACTGGAAAGGATGTAACGTATAGCTTTAGGAGGTGTGTAGCTCTAGAGAGTTATTTCGGAGAGAGATTTTTTTCCACTCTGTCTCCATTGATTTTCGCCTGATTCTTTGGCACTACCACTTCTATAATAAACTCTATTTGTTGGTTACTAATTATAAGCACTATTTTCTTCTTATATAATCATTATAAACACCTCTAAACACTTTAGCAGCTGAATGTCTTCCAGTATAAAATGGAACTAATCCTATCACAATCAATGTGGTATACAACCAAATTAAGGCAACGGTGACATATCCTTTAAAATACGAAGCTGTGAATACCCAATCTCGATATACAGACATTGGCCAAATGACCCAAGTAACTAACAATATAAAAATCACAGATCCGGTAGAGATTTTGATCCAAAAATCCATTTCTTTAACCGTTAATTGAGAAGCAGCTTGGGACTGCTGTTGTTGCTCCAAACTTGATGTTTCATCAGATTCGAAATTCACTTCAACTCCATCTTGTTTTTCTTTAGGGATAGTTGGGGTGTCATTATCGATCTCAACTTCAGATGAACTATCTCCATCAACTAACAAATTGACTTGCTTCAATTTTTCCCAATCAAACTTTTCCGGTTTAATAAATGAAATGATGATACTCAATGTTCCAGGTAACAATAATGCTGTTAATGACCCGTATAATGCTGGCAATTGGCCGCCAGTCGATTCAATTGTGACTGATCCATAAAAGTGATATGCCGTCGAAATCCACACCGCTAACCCTGCAGCAAATCCAACAATTGGAGAAATAAATGCTGCCCAAAAGGTTTGTCTGTCCCGGGTAACAGTGAAAATCAATGGAATCACACCTGGACAAATGGCCATAGGTATAAAATATCCAAACCAAGTCATATTCACACCAACATAATGTAACATGATACTGAATCCAGCAATACCTAAACCAAACACAACACAAGTTATATGAGAAACATTGATCATAGATTTGTTTTGGGCATTAGGATGAATATATTTTTTGTAAATGTCAAATGATACAATGGAAGATACTGAAACCATTTGTGCTGATACAGTCGATGTAACAGCTAAATATAAAATTAATAGTAATGCACCTACACCTCCATTCCCTAATATTGCTTTTAACACATATGGTAAGACAAATCCAGAATCAATTTCATATTGGGTCATTTTACGAGGATAAGTGGGGAATGATGGATCAGATTCCAAAAAATGCAGTGACCCGCCAATAATAGCACTAATTGGCCACACGTTGGAAAATATCAAAAATGCCGTTAAAAGATAAGCAGGAACAGTAGCTCTTGGACTAGCTGAAAATGTTTTTT
>OKKB01000166.1_pt1 | contig 37259 bp, 17 predicted proteins | sample 1613931 | NCBI WGS metagenome assembly OKKB01 (sample SAMN04436893, study PRJEB24849) | human gut metagenome | biome: human gut; feature: NICU; material: stool | host: Homo sapiens | place: USA: Saint Louis, MO | collected 2012-02-08
TATTTTTCATTTTTTTCTCTTTCAATATCGATGGTTGTTACTTTTTACTAGAGGGAACATACAGTTTATTTATTTATGCTTTATAGGTCTTCTTTTTTTTAATTTCTATTCCGTTATTTACTATGCTAATGTTGCTTGTCTTTTAAGGATTTCAATTTTATATTATCAACAATTTTTAAATTACTCTTAGTATTCTATCTTTATTGAATGAACACATTCATGATATACAGTATATAAAACTTTATTCGAAATAAACTCTCTTCTATTTTTTTTTAAATGTAAGGCAACCCCATCTAAGCTGCGTATATAATAATAATAATAATAATACTACATGGTTTGGTTTGGATTTACCTCTTCATGTAAAACTCAATTAACCTCTGAGTAGAAGCAGGGTATCTTGATTTGACTTTATCCAAAGTATCTTTCACTTCAGGAGAAACATTAGTGTTTTTCAATAAATTACTATAGCAGATTGTTGCTGATTTCCGAAACATCACCTCACGTTCATGGAATAGTTTCCCAAATATGGTATCTAAACGATAAATTTTTGCAACATCCAAACAATTATCATCGACCAACACTTTAGCTAAATAGTTCAAACATAAACTCAGAATAGTCAAATTGTTTTCTTCTCCTTCTAAATAGTTCAAGGCATTTTTCTCAAATGATTTCATTAACTCATCATGGTTTAAACTTAACAACATTTCGTTCCATATAAAGTATAATTCACTATCCAATTCTTCTTGAGAGCAAGTATCAACTAAAAGTGCAAATAATTTATCAACATTGGGAGTGTCATTAAATTTTAACAATTGTTTCAACAAGAATAATCCATTCATAACCAATGAATGATCCAGTTTATCGATTTTACTGAAAAATTCCCATAACGATTTCTCCAACTTGTGTTTCCCCTTGTTAAGAAAAAATTCTTGGTAGTCATAGCTGGAAACTGACAATGAATCAACAAACCAAGTCATTTTCAATAACGCAGACTGAGAAGGCGTTTCCACTAATTTTGAGCAACAACTTTCAAATTCTTGACTAGTCAAACTCATATTCTCTGCGACTGCATTAACACGAATTGCTCTTGAAAATTTGGCATACTGAAATCCACCCCAATTTCTTTCTAATTTGGGTTTTTCTGAATTCTGCTTAGCATCCTCGTATATGGAGATTTTTCTAATCTTGTTGGAAATTGGTTTCAATGGATCAATTCTTTCCATAAACTGTTTCAAATTATCGTCATCATTTTTCGATTGATTTAATTTGGAACCACCACCATCTGCTATGGAAACATTGGCAAAATCATCCACCAATACTTCCGATTGATGTTCTGAGTTTGATCTTTTCAGAGAGATTTGGTCCATTTGCGACTGCTTCTGTGGTGATGAATCCAGAGCTTCTATCTTTGCCACCATCTTTGAATTATATACCTCTCCACTACCCAAAAACTCACTTCTCTTAGGTAATAGCATAGTAAAATCATCAGCACTGGGTTTCTGGGATAGAACGAAAGTACCTAAATTCAGTGTTGGCTTAACCACAGTCAAATCATAATCAAGTTTGCTTGACGGTCTTTCAAGTGTCATAGTGCTCTCAATACCAACTATAAACTCCACTTCTTCCTTAAGCTTGCCCTCGACATCTTCTACCAACAAACTGAACTTGTTACTGTCAATAGTATACAACTGACGAAACAACTGACAAAGGAGCGAATAATAATCAGTTGCCTTCAATACAATAATCAATTTGACAAGCTCTTGAAATATTTCTCCAAACTGAACGTCAGTAACTGCATGTTTACTCAAAGCTATCAGCAACGCCTGTAAAATCAGTTTCGTTATAGTCAACTTTTGGTTAGATATCTGCATTACAAGGGCATGACTTCCAGGTATGTTTGGGGTATCTGCCACCAATGTTAAAAGGTTGCAAGCTGACTCATAAAAAGTCAGAACATCGATACATTGAATAATCAAGCTGATAACAGCCTCATCAAATTCATCAAAAACCAACGCACAAACTCTTAAGAAATCATCAGGAAGTAACAACAGTGCTGCTTTTTTAAAAGTATAATCATTTGACGTGAAAAGTGGTTTCATAAATTGAACATGCTTTTCAGAAATGCTCTTAAGCAAGGAGTTGATTTCAGATGGTAGATTTTCTTTCCCTATAATCGCATATTTTAATAAATTTATACCCTCCTTTATCAAGTCACTATCACTGGACGATAAAAAGTTGATCATGGGATCGTTCTTGTTATTGAAAGAAGAAACAGCACCGGTGTCCAAACGACTCGACGGCCTCGAGATTTCAAGTGGCGATTTTTTATGCACCTCAGTTTTACTACGTTCTCTTTGCTTGAAAGTGGCTTTGGGACCACTTTGGGTGCTAGGATATGTCCAACTAGATGCTCTCACTGCTGGCTGGCTCTTATGCCCAACATCTGGCCTGAGTAACGACTTCTCCAAACGTGAGCTGCTTTTAGTTGGCCTTGGCAAAGGCACAGACTTTATTTTTGTTGACTGCTCACCCGAGTTACGAGAAGGCGGTCTTCGTTGACGCAATTCCTTATTCTTCTCTAATATAGCCTCTTTCAAGGATGGCCGAGATGGGCGACTGCTGAGGGTTCTGATGGGTGCAATTCCTGACCCGCCACTTTCTCTTTGAGATCTTTCAAGTGCCCTAACAATATTTGGTTCTAGTCGTTTTAAAAGTCTTTCTGCGTCTTCAGGGAAAACTCTAGTGAAACACCAATAGCATTCTTTGGCTGTTTGTCTAACATTAGGATTAGCATCTTTCAAAAGTTTCATAAACACCTTGTTTGCTGCTTCAATAAAACTGGAATCGTGATGTCCAATATAACTGCGGTCTATTCCTATCTTTAACAATAAAATATGCAACCAAATCAAAGAGTACGATCTAGGTTGATAATTTCTATCCTCTGATGCCAAGGTGATACGTTGAATCATTTTTGAAGTATACGGCAAGTTAGCGTATAACGCAGCAACCGACATATTTGCATTGGTGGAGGCAATATTTTTGGTGGAAGAGCATAGTTTGATCAACGTGGGGAAAAGACTCTCAGCCACTGGCTCTAATGATTTTTTCAAAATCACGGCACATTCTTTGATTAATTGACAACTGTTGGAACTTAACGTAGTACGAAGCGAGCTTGCTCCTTTGCACATTCCATTAGCTATAGTATGAATACACTGAACCAATTCTGATCTAAACTGTGTAGCACTATTCCCACGTAAAATCGATCTCATTTGCAAGATATTTTTTTCCCTTACTTTCCAATTTGATTCTGTTTCTTTCCCATCAAAACAAGGCATAAAAATTTCAAAAGTATTGAATAAACTATTTGCATCACGGATGTCGAGAGCCTTAATGGAGCTGTCTATTTCGTAATTGACTTTGTTTAAGAGTTCAAGTAATTCAACGTCATGACCAACATCAACTAAACTGCTCTGTATCTGGGACACCGGTGTGTTCAGTCTTGGTGTATTGGCTCTTTGTACGTGAGGTTCTGGGTCACTACCACGAAGTTTAGAAATGACACTACCTAAAAGTTTGTCTTTGGTTGCTTGTGCTAACAGGTGTGATTCTATTTGCTTTTTGAACCCTTCTATAGCGGATGGATTTTTTTCAAGGTAAATAGAAAGTAACTCTTTAGTAGAAACAATAATCTCCTCATTATGGGGATTAATTTCAATTGAGTGCAAAATCTTTGGTAAGAATTTCGGTACATTGAATTTGGCACTTATATTTTTCAAAATTTGGGTCATCCAATCGATGGTTTCAATGGTAATTTTAGTATTTGGGTTTTCAAAAGCAATCTCCGTCAATGCATCCTCGACTTCAATAGGACTCGATAACCAATAGTCTTCTAGTGATTTCTTGGCCAGGTTGGTGCCAGCTGGTGATGATGCATTTCCTAATTTGTTGATTAAAATTGGTAAAATTAAAAAGCATTCTTCTTTTAAAATGTTACCTGATTTATCTTGAACACTTATTCTCTTGATAAGGTAAGAAAGCGAATTAAAACTGACAGAAGAAATATTTAAACGAGTAATCTCCAATCCTTTAGTAATTATTTGTAAATAAATTGGTACATTTCTTAAATCAATGGTATCTTTCTTAATATGAGTTTTCAAATTTTGTATATGTGACAATTTAATTTCATCCTGGATATCATAGGAAGATATTATTTCCAATAATTCAATAGGAGAAATGCTATTAAACTTTGTTGTCAGCATTTGTTGTGATATATATGGATATATGTAGTTGTTGTTAATGATGATACAAGAAATAAATAGAAAGAATTATCAAAGATTAATCAAAATCAAAACAACTGACCAAAAAAAGAAGAAGTTTGGCAACAGCAAAAAAAAAAGAGGGGGAGAATGATAAAATTGGTAGTTGATGATGAAAAGATTAAGTGTGTAAAGAAGTAGTTAGTAATAGAATGAAATAACAAATAAATTAAATAGTGTAAATATGTTCAAAGAACAAAAAAAAAAAAAAAATTTTTTGAAAACAAAACAAAACAAAACGCGCCTGCTTTTTTTTTTCATCATCACCAACAGTCATTCATGGATTTACAGTTCTGATCTAAAACACACGACTTTGTTGATTCCTTAAAAGAAATGTTTTAGATATGTTACACCAACAAATAATTTGAACATCCTAATACTAAATTCAAAACTCACATAAAACTGATGTTACTGTTTAGTTTTTGTTTGCAAAATTTCTATCACCCACTATTATATTAAGAGAACTAGATCTAAAATAGTAGAAACTAGTGTGTCATGTCACGTGATAACTTTTTGGGGCCTGCTATTGATTCAATTATCATTTCCCCCCACAACAGTATATACCATAATTGGCCATTTATTGGTATATATATAGAGAATAAAAATTGAAGAATTGTAATAAATAGATATATTTTCAATTTGAGTAAATATAGTGCTGTCAAACCATTGGAGCTCAAAAGAAAATAAGAGTCCAGCTGTTAATAAAGAGAATACAATATGAAGTTCTCTGCATTCCAGTGAGCTGTATATTATATAGATTATAGAACAGAGACGTTACTTAGAATCTTTACTACAATCGTTCATTTTCTTTCTGGGACGTGTTTTTATCTTTTTCCAGGATTGCTACACAAAATTTGATAGATTTTATTCTATCACCAGTTGTTCGGGGCGGGGGTTATTTTACTATTTTTTCTAGAGCGTTCTTCTCGGGTTTTCTTTTTATTTTTCTTTTTTTTTTTTGCATTTGTCAATTTTCCGATAATCAAACATATAGACTTACAATTATCAACAATCATCAATGGGCAACGAGTTATTATCAACCGCAAGAATATACACGTTCAAAATACCCGATGCATATAATAATGTGATAGATTTCGACCAATTCAAGAATAAAGTGATACTAATAGTCAATGTGGCAAGTTTGTGTGGGTTCACACCTCAATATAAAGAATTGCAATTGCTTTACGAAAAATATCATGAACGTGGTCTAGAAATATTAGGATTTCCTTGTAATCAATTTGGAAATCAAGAACCACTTCAGGAAGAAGAAATAGTCGAATCTTGTAGACGCAATTTTGGTGTCAGTTTCCCCATAATGAAGAAAACCAAAGTTAATATAGATTGTGATGGCCATGAGTCGGAATTGTACAAGTACTTGAAATCTGAAAAGCCTGGTGAAGTGGGTTTTAAAGGTGTCCGTTGGAATTTTGAAAAGTTTATAGTGAACAGAAAAGGTGAAGTTGTTGCTAGATTTAACTCTCTAATAACACCACTACAACTCGAAGGGTTTATTGAACAACTTTTATCAGAATAAAAATACAGTAGTATTATACATATATATACAATGCAATAAATTTGGACGATACATACGTTTCTTATGTTTGTTTTTGTTTTTTGTTTTTAACTTCAGGAGTACTGTCTTTAGAACGTTTACCATTGGTAGCAGGCATGGAGGACTGCTCGGGACTAATTTCTTTTAGTATACATCCCAATAATGTGTTACACCTTCTAGATATCTCACCAGCATTTCTGCTTTGGAAAAAGAAATCAAGTTGAAATAACGGAGATTGTCGTATTGCTTCTCGAATACGATCATACACATCGGGCAGGTCAATGCCAAACCTGTATAATTGTACCAACAAAAACCGGTCTTCTTCTTCACTGAATACACGTTTATTGGTTGACGCTGGTGGGAACTTCAACACCAATTCTTGTAAAGGATATCTATATTGAGACAACTTTCTCCTTAACGCTTCCTTTTGAATCTTGACCTTGATTATTTTTTCCTCTCCTTGTTCAATTTGGTTTATATATCTTTCATAGCCATCAATCTCTTGGTAATTCTGCCAAAATGCTTTGGCATATTCTCGAACTTCCTCTTCAGTTTTATCTTCAAATTCCAGGGCAATCAAGCGAATAGAATTACGACCATACTTAGTGGAAAGCAGTATGAAATGATGGAAATCTCTTCGATTCCAATTGCTGTATCCCTTTTGCATCAACTCTTCCTTTAATTGCTTCTCCTCATCAGTCAATGGACGCGAATTCTCGATTTCTTCTTGTTCTAATTTTTGCTCCAATTCGTTTTCCTTCTGTGATGCCTCATCAGTACCTGCTTTCAAGGGAACCTTATAATGAACTTGTTTTCTATAGTAATTCTTTTCCAATTCATACAATTCGAGGACTTTGGCCGGATAAAACTGATGGTCGTAAACATTCAACTGTTTAGGTGGTTTAGGTCCTGATTTAGGAGCGTTTGATGCCGTTCTTCCACCAGTATTCAACACATCTTTATAATACATATCAATTGAATAATTTTCTTTACGTTCTCTTTTACCTGGATTAATCCAGACTTGAGGAATTTGTGCATTTGCTGTTGGCTCTTTCTTTTTGAAATTTTCTCCATTCCATTCATACACTGATTCATCATTAGTAAAGTTCTGCAATGCATTCAAATCTAATTTGGCATATTTTTTATTCAACTCTTGGGTCCTCTCTTCGGAACGTTTCAATATTTGTTCAATATCAATTGATTCGCCCTCGCCATCAGTTTTTTGAAACATATCTGCAGCACCAAACTGAATCATATCTAACAACTCATTCTTCGACGCAGCTTTGCTGCTCTGTTGTCCATCTAATCCACCAGTGTTTCTTCCTTGCTGAATCACCAACTGATCCAATCTCAATTTCTGAGCGGCTCTTTCCAAAACTTTTTCTTCAATGGCACGTTCAGTAATGAACCGGAAAACTTTAACTTGTTTAGTTTGACCAATTCTATGAGCACGATCCATTGCCTGTAAATCGGCTTGTGGATTCCAATCTGAATCAAATAAGATCACAATGTCTGCTGATGTTAAATTAATACCCAATCCACCAGCTCTTGTTGTTAATAAAAATATGAATTTCTCACTGCCAGGTTTGTTATATTCATCAATTGCATTGATTCTGTCGGAATGCTCAGTTTGTCCATCAATTCTACAATATTGGTACTCACGGAAATAGCAGTAATCCTCTAAAATGTCCAACATTCTACTCATTTGTGAAAAAATCAATACTCTTGAACCCTCTTGTTGAAATTTTTTTAGTAATTGGTCTAAAATCAACATTTTTTGGGAATTGTACACTAAATGTTCGTCAGTAGTGTATGGTGGCCCTGGCTCAACCCCTTCAAACAAATAAGGATGGTTGCAGCACTTTCTTAGTTGCATGACAATGTTTAATAATCTGGTTTTCGATTCCTTCTTACCATTAGCTCCGTTGACTGCGTCAATGTCTTTTTCCAAAATTTTTTGGTACAAATTCTTTTGCATGGGTGACATTTTAACGTAAACATTCAATTCCTTTTTCGGTAACAAGGACTTTTCAACGTCAGCTTTGATTCTTCTCAACAAAAATGGTTTTAAAACCTTATGTAACTGAGAAACGACTTGGTCCTCTCCTCCATTCTCGTTGTTGCTATCTTTCTGAAACCATTCATCAAATGATTCATTCTCGGCAAACACGTCTGGTACAATAAAATTAAGTAATGCCCATAATTCACGTAAATTATTCTGTAAGGGAGTACCGGTGATCAATAGTCTGTTTCTCGAATGAAACATTCTAATGATTTGGGACAATAATGATTCCTCATTTTTAATTCTGTGAGCTTCATCGATTATAATGTACTGCCAATCAAATTTTTTGAGGGTTGCCTTTTCTCTAATGACAATTTCATAAGAGGAGACGATAACATCAAAATCACATGTCATAACTTTATTCTTAATCAACTCGGCTCTTTCATCCTTGTCCCCTTGCAATACCAAGACTTTAATATCGGGTATCCAACGATTAAATTCACGTTGCCAATTGTCCAATGTCGACTTGGGTGTGATGACCAAATGGGGTCCATTGATACCCCTAATAAATCTTAAATAACCCAAAAATGAAATAGTTTGTAAAGTTTTACCTAATCCCATTTCATCGGCCAAAATCCCTGATAAATTGTTTTCATGTAGGGATATTAACCAATTCAAACCTTGAATTTGATATGGTCTTAATTGACCATGTACGTATCCTGGACTTTCAGTAAATTCTAATATTGAACTTGTTGATTTTTCATCATTTAACAATTCAGCATCTTCCTCCTTTTCTGTTTTTCTTCTTCTTGCTGAATCTGATTTCTTCTTGTTTGCTTTCAATTCGGAATCATGAAGGTTGTCGACTATTTTCCGAAACAATGGATCCTTGTTGGCTTTAGCCTCAATGAAATGACGGAATAAACCGGTTAATCCCAACAAGTACTTAAATCTATTACTTGTTTTCTCAATGTCGACTTGTTGTTTTTCAGTTTTGGTAAAGTATTTACTTGCGTTGTCTTGAAATGAGAGTTTATTTCTGTCATTTAGAACATCGTTCAAATCTAATGATGGTGTCTGGTTTTGATAATGAAGTTAGTATGCTAACCCTAAATATAAAAATAAAAATTATAATAAACCAACATACTGCCTCTGTCGAACTCATCGCTGGGTTTATCAAAGACGTTTCTTAAAGAAATAATCGCAGAACAAAGAGAAGGAATTCTTCCTTTTAATTTATTTTTTTTTTTTTCAAGATTAAGAATTGCTTCTAAGTTTGATGTTGGTGATTTATTTATGCGAAATCTTTCTTTTTTTTTCGGACGTGTTTCATTGTTTTCTTTTAGTTTTGTTTTCTTTGGTTCTTCTCTTCTCATTCTCATTCTCATTCTCAAGCTTTACAAAGTTCCACACTTGACAAACGAATTGTCAACCATAGAAGTATGACAACCATTTTACAAGAGTAACCAAAACCATTTCTAATAAGGACTCTACAATAATTAATTGAAGAAAAATAATAAATATAAAATTAGAATAAAAAAAACGTGACAAAATGAAGAAGTGAACAAAGAAAAATAGAAAAGTGGGTGGAGGGAGGGAGCCAGGGGGGGTTCGACTAAATTTAAATATATGAAAAATAGCCAATAAGCTAGTGAATGCAAAATATGTTGGCGGAATTTTATTTGGAAGGAAAATAAAAAGCTCCCTTCCAGAAGTATAGTATAACTAACTTACCAACCAACCAACCAACCAACCAACAAATGAATGAATGACAAATGGAGAATAGAATTGAATTGTAAAATCAAAACATATACATAAAAAAAAAATAAAATAAAAAAATAAAAACTTTTTCTGTTTTAATACCGAAAACTTGATTCTTTTCCCGTATAATGTTGGAGGACGAAAGGAACTAACCTTTCGATTTTTTAATTGCCTTGTCTTCTTGATGAGCAACCACTTGTCTTCTTTTTCTTTTAGTAAAGTGCTTTTCACGTTTATGGACCAATTTAATGTGTCTAGTCAATGTATCACTTCTATAAAACCCTTTCCCACAATTTTCTTCGTCACAAACAAACAAAAACTCTTTGATTTCTTCACTGTATTTGGCATACTGAATGCTGACCAAACCATGAGTGACATGATCGGAATGGACATGATGTCTCAACTCTGCTCGTTTATCAAAACCAATCATATTCATAGGACACTCTTTAACTGGACAAATAAAAGTTCTTGACAGTAAGTACCGTTGCAAGCCATGCCCTTCAAAATGGTCAATCAACTCTAAGTAGTTTCCAAACCTAGTGTTGCAATGCTTACGACATTTCATATCACTTTCAGCGAGTCTCAACTTTTGTATTAACCGTGACGAAAATCTCGATAATAATCTCTTCTTCATTGGTTCTGCGTGGCCGCTATTCATTAATCTGCTATCCTCCAATGGTGGCTGTAACATGGAGGTAGCAGAGCCCAAAGATTTATGTCTTTTGGTGTTAGCATTACTATGAATCAAATTCAATGCAATTGGAAATGTGGGGGAAGTTGGAATGATTGGTACCCGAGTATTAGGCAACAGGTTCCGTTTGTGTGGAGATTCCGGTGTGGCCATCTCCATCATTCTAGTATCTTTATATTCATGCAGGGAATATTTGTTGTTGTTGCTGTTGCTGTTGTTGTTGATGCAATTATTAGTTGTATTATAAACCAAAGAGTTTGGGTTTGGATAACCTTTGGTTAATTCTTGATTAGAGTTGCCATAATGTTGGATGGCACACTTTGATGACGCTGGATGAACTGAAAAAGTTGAGGCAAAGTTCATGTGATCGTCGTGGCGTCTACCATCATTGCAAACCATAGTTAGCGGTGACAGCGGCGACGGTAAAGTATGCTCGGGATTATAAGAACTGGTATAATCGACAAAATTATTCCCCATAAATGTATCAAAATCATGATGATTAGGTGGTGGCAACACATTGTCATTCAATGACATGGGCGAGATAATTGGTGTTGTCTTAGTTGTAGTACAGCCAGAATTCTCGATTGAGTTAACAGGTGAACCTAATGAGCAAGAGTCATTCAAAAACACATCTTGCATGTAGTTGGGTTTAAAAACAGCATGGCCATGGTATGGTGGATGGTGTTGAAGTTGGCTCATAGTGTTAGCAAGAGCATTTTGCAAGTATTGAAAATGTTGTTGTTGCTGGATGAAATGATAGTTCTGGTAAACCTGGGGATTGCGAGGGTTTTGTTCGTGTTCTTGACTTTGTCGCTGCTTTTGTTCCTGTAAATGAGCTTTATTGTTGTTACTAATAGCAATGGAGTTATTATTATTGTTGTTGTTGTTGTTGTTGCTGTTGCTGTTGCTGTTAAGGTGGTGACGGCTATGATGATGATTTAAATAACCTGCATTATTGGACTCTAAATTATAAGAAAACATGGAAAGGAGAGGAAATGGAAGGGGCAGTAGACTGAACTGAACTGAAATAACAAAAAGAAAATAAGCTTTCCAAAGACAAAGGAGAATATGAATCTGAATAATTTAATTACTATTACCCCAGTACTGAAAGTGGAAAACTTAAAATTGAGAAGACAACTGGAAAATTTGTCTAGCTTTATATGTGTTATTGACAAGTGTGTGTTAAATAAAGTGGATAAGTTGGGAGCAAAGGGGGCGGATTGGATGTATGTTTATAGTTGGATAAGAAAATGGGTGTGTGTATATGTGCTGGTGGGTTAAGTGTGTGGGTATGTGTGAATTAGTAGGTAAGCTGAATAATGGTGTGGGTGTTTATTTGTACGTTTGTACGTTTGAATGTTGCAATTCAGTTATTTATATACAGATAATTAAGGGAAATATAGGGTATTTATGTACAAGATTTAAAATTCTTAAATCTTATTATTATTATTACAGGCAGTAGTGGTAGTAACTCTAATGGTGGTGGTGGAGGAGGTAGTGGTGATGATAATTGATAGTGATATTATTATATGAAGGTAGTTGCTTTTCCTTTCTTTTTTTTTTTTTAGTAGTAATATTATTTTATCTCCAATAAAAAGATATGGCAATTATAAAAATTGAAATAAAATAATTTAAATTAGATAATAAATTGGGAAATAAAAATCTATGATAATAATGTTAAAGATATTGTGTTGATTCAGCACAAGAAAACTAATCCCTTATTTTAGATGTATATACACCAATAGTTGTTTCTTGTAACTAAACTACACAAGTTTGACACTAATTCTAAAACTGTTCATGGTGAGCAAATCTACACATATATATATAGAGAGAGAGGGGGAGGAAGAAAAAGGTGGGTATGTGGTGATACTGATCTTTGGAAATACCGGGAAAGACAAAATTTACCAAATGATTTTTAAAATGTGGCAAAATTGAATATGGTGTGAATAGTTGAGAAAAAAAAAAGTTGGCTTGGTTTTGTGTTAATATCTTGCAGCATAAACTTTTTGTATCTTGACGAGTAAATTTTAATCGATCGTACTTTTAATACTAACATGTATATGTACTTTTACCTTTACTGCTTCTTCAATAGTTACAAAAAGTATCTTGCGGAAAATCATGACAATAAATTATAGTCCTTCTTCCTTTATTGTTTCATACTCCCTCCTTTCTTACTTTTTCTTTTCTTTTTTTTCTTGATATTTTTCTTTGATATTTCTTGAATTTCTTCTATATTGTACTTGAAGAGTAGAAGTGAAAACCAGCTACAAGGGGGGAGGACGGGAAGGAAGGTTAAAAAAAAAAAGAAATCAGAATAGAATAATATCATATAAGCTGATAAATAAAGTAGCATGGGATGCAGGAAAAACACATGTCTTACTTCTGGCTTAATCAGTTAAGAATTCTATTGCTGTGAAAGAAGAAATTATATTAGCAATAATCTAGGGAGAATCATAGATAAAGCAACTTAGTCTGATCTAATCTATTCTTAGATTATATTTCTCAGACAATGTTTACTGTATTCATTCATCAGTATTTATATCTCTCAACTCTTTATTTGCTTCAACAGAAGAAATAACTGCAAAATAGTGTTGAAGATCCTACAATAATATTTGTTCATAACCGTGCTATTTGCAACGAGTATCAGACTACCGTATCTTAACCATTGACATCAACAGCTGTCAGTTTTTCTTTTTCTTTTCTTTTTTTTTTCTTTTCAGCTTATATCACCCTGTTACATCCAAGATTAAGTTCGGTAAAATGATGTGACCTCAAGTAAGGGTATAATAGAATAAATACTGATACAAGTACGTTCCGGAAGTAAATTAGTCTTATATCCTCTAATAACCGAAATTTCTATCCGCAAAAAAAGGACTCACAATACCGATTTGTCCTTTGAAAATGGATTTAAACTTTTCAGTTTTTATTTCTTTTAGTTCATATGAAAGCAAGAAAGCAAACTATGATTATCACAAACTTTTTAACCAAAATATAAATTTTGGTTCACTCAATTTATTTAAAGATGTTCTAGCGAGACTTTGGTGGAGAGGAATAGAAAGTTATAGATAAAAGCCCCAATCAACCAATAGTAGTAGGGGGTCTTGATCACATGTTCTAATTGTCACAAGGGTTTATTTAATATAATACTACTATTGTTATTATTATTATTATTATAAAACAAAATCTCTTGGTTTTTTTTTTTTATTGTTCTATTTTATTTTATTATATTTCCATCAAATACCCATGTCTTCCTATTTGATGATCAAATAAAAATAAGACTAAAATAAAACTTACAAAATTATTATAAACTGGGAACGAGCTACCATAATAAGAACACTCTAACATGAACGTGGCGCATTATACCGATTGCCTCAAGGAATTGTACTTTATCATTGAATTGTTGAACGTGTGTGAAATCTTTTCCCCACAATGTTTGCATTGGTTCCATCAGAAAACTTAATGTTTGGTTCTTCCGTAAGTTTTCAGGCTGTTTCATTATCAAACCAGAAGATTTTCCAGCACTATTATAAGATTATTTAGATGCCAATTGATAAAGAGAGGTTACTGAATATTATTCTAGAGGCAAACTAATGATCAAGGTATTACATTTTTGTGTGGTAAAGTTGAAGTGTGTGTGTGGGGGGGCACCAAGAGTGTTGGATGTGGTGTGGTATTAAATCCAATTTTTAGCCCCTTTTTCTATTTGTTTTGATCAATATAGCAAGCTTCCCGCTTGGTAGGTTGATAGTCTGTTAGTCCATTTTATTTTCTTTGAAGTGTAATTATTTTTATATGGTTAAGGTGCCCTGTTTTGTTTATTCCCTCTGTTGTGAAATAGCTTTTATTGATGCATCTTATGTATATGGCAGGCGCGTAGCAGTAAAGTTTGTGACACAAGACAATATAGATCCTACCAATTCTGTTTTGCATTTTATGCCACCAGTCTTTACATTATTTATTTTCTTTTTGTTAATTACTCAATGAATAAGATAAGTTGCGGTCACGGCGAGTGAAGCATATCCAATATATTGAAGATTGGGTGAATGTGAATGAAACATAGTTCTTACCTTGTTGTTGATATCTTCAGCAAGTCTCACATCTGTTGCTAAACTGTTCAGTTTATTCCCCTTTAAACTATTGACCTCTTAATAAAAACTACATTAATACCGGGTTTTTCCAGTATCCTAGAGTCAATACGAAAGATTCTATTGAAAGTTCAATATAAACAAAGACTGGAATTACTCCTGTTTCACATTTCCGAAGTTCACACTGGACTGCTTAGTGTGAAAACATACATGCAAAATACAAAGATAATAAGAGATCATAACAATAAGCATGGATTTTCTTATTGCATATTCTTATTGTTTCTGCTCTCAACAAGTTATAATCTCATATTTACAACTCAATAATATAAACTACAATGTATTTGTTGAGTTCTAGATACTTGACCCGCCTTCCACTTTATTATAATTGTTTTTCTTTTAGGGAAACAATTATTTAACAATTGTTATCCTTTAGTTCTTGTTAACCAACTTATAAGAAGGTGCTGTAATGGAGAGCTGCAGTATAAATAACCTCGGTCAGAGTAACGAGATTGAATCGTTTAGCTCGGCCATGCACAACATGTGACTAGGACGTCAAACATCAATGCGGCAAACGAAAAGGGTTTTTTTGCCTAAAGTCACGTAAATTTGTTGTAAGTTATAGTAACTAACTATAAAAACTAGCATACGTATAATCTCATTTTTATGCAATATCCTTAAACCATAAGATTATTTTCTTTCTTTTTTCATGCTGTTGTATCAGCTGCATAGCTTTAATCTTCTATTTCTTTCTGTTTTACGTATATGTGACAAAGACAAAAATAAATATTTATAGCGAGCCCTATATCGGTGCCAAGAAAAATAAAACGGAAGACTAATTTGCGTCATCGTAAGATTAGTGAGTTGAAACAACAACAACAACACCCAAAGCCGTAGAAAAAATGCAATAGCACACTAGAGAAAGAAGCTTTATAGCAAGAGGAGTTGTATGGGTTGGCTAGAATTTTCCATCTATCAGTACAGCAGCGTCTGCTGGAAACAAAATCTTTCTTTTCTCTCCCACAAACTAGGGTCTCGTGATTGCTTTTCAAGTAAAAGTCGTGACATATTGAAATAAGAATTTTGTGTATCTTGGCTTAGGAAAAATGTAACATGCTTACATTGGATAAATATACTTTAGGATTCTGGGTAGCATGATGTTTTGGCTTGGGTTTCAAGAAATTGTTCAATAGAAGAAAAATTTCTTAAAGCAAAAAATGAAGCTTACATGAACTGTTCAGCGTCATTGTGAACTTGAAAACTGACTCAAAATAAACAGATTTTGTTTGCAGCATCTGATTCATTGTTTTTTGTCAACCATTAAGTTACGTGGTTACAAAACTCTTCTCTTTTCAAAGCCTCGAGAATGAAATTGTGCTGATCTTGATTATTATTCTTGATGGCCTTTATTGTTTCAAGTTTTATTCAATACACAATACTTGAAAACAAACAAAATTCTGACTTCTTTCATATGTTTTTTTTTCTATAGATAATGTAGTCAGAAATTCTGTAAAATTACTGTTGTTGTTTTTTTCTTGCATTATACAGACTCAAACTATTTCACATCATTGTTTTTGTTAATTGTAAAACAAGAATAAAGGTACAATTCTTCTTCTCCAAAATCACAAGGATTCCTCTATCAGATTAAATACTTATACGACATAATCTAGTCTAGTGCTTTATAACTTCACCTGACCGCCTGAGTCAATTCACAATAATAATAAAAAAAACTCCGTTGGTTTTACTCCTGGTTTGTGTTAACAACTTCAAAACACTAACAACCTGAACCTTGTAATGTCATGGATAAAAATAATATTTAGCTAAATCTAAAACCAAGCAAAAATTGCTTTCAATATTTCAAATCTACCCTTTTCTTCACTCTTGGATTTGGAATTATGATCACTTTTGTCCTTGGCAGTCTATTAGTCTTGTTGAGGGAGAAGCAAGGTTGAAGTAAATATTATTCTTCAATTACATTCTCTGTATAACTGAGTACTTATTATAGAGAGTGCAAACTTTGCTATGGATAATGGAGTAGTGACTAGATATTGGTGTTCCTTGGTAAAGTTACTATTACTACAAGAAAACATTAAAGTGTGCGCTTATATAAGAAGCTATAACAATTTTCTCAATTTTTTTTTTCAACTTGAAGCTAAATAAAACTATCAATTTATTTACAACTGTCTAGACTTCTTTGAATGCATATGATTGAAAAAGTAAAGATGGTTTTTAGTTTCTTCTTGTTTTTATTTTGCGTGGGAATTTGACTAAAATCTCCGAGCAGTATATTTTACACATAAGTAAAACTGCATCAACTTGTCAGATCTAAGGTTTTGTGTCGTATCTACAAGAAAGTTGCAACTTAATTTTGTGGCACACTCATTTAATTTATTGTTGATTCTGTTGAGAAAAAAAGTTCCACCCTTTTCTTCTTGTAATAAAGAGAATGGTTTTATTCAAAATTGGCAATCCACTATAAAACACGTTTTAGTTTGTATTAATTATTTCTTGCTTAATGTTTTTTTGGGGGTATTTGTTTGGTTTTATTCCAATTCCAGGAATTGAAACACATGTAAGAATGACAGTATGGTGGCTTTGTTTATTCCCGGAGATAACCATCTATTTCCACAAAATAATTGTTGCAATAAGCCAGTTCTAAACTCTGAGTTTGATTGAAGGAAATACAAAATTTATAATTTCCGTAAAAAAAGAAATGGTCAGTGGGATGACTAATTTACATCCAGCAAAATGGTCTTTCTAAGTGGAGTATTTCCTCAAAACGTTTTACTAGACAGTTTATTTTGATAGATTCAACGCTTATTTGCAGGGTTTATTATTGTTTTACAAAATCTAATTTTAAAGACGTTTTCCAGTTTCAAATACGTAGGTCCACGTGAGTGAAGCTCATATTTGCAATCTCGGACTATTTCCAAAAATAAAATAAATCAACAAGCCTTAACATCGTATGTGATGTTTTGTGATTTCAAACACAAAATAACTCGGAATTGGACTTGAATCTAAACAACCCGAGAAAACACAAACAAATAAGAATTAGAATGCAAAATGGATTGAAATAACATTTTTAGAGTAACAATATTACATCGAATGAGTGTTTTAAACCAGACAAACAAAGTTATAGAGTTAGAAAAGTATAATGCACGTATGTATAAAACTGGTCTTGATTTATACCAAGAAAAATACGGCTTTTATCTCGGTCAAGAGTATTCTACGTAATTAAATCCAACGATTTTCAAAATTACTTGACTGTTTCCTTTGCTCAAGGGGTGAAAGGACAAAGAAAACTATAATTTCTAGAGATATGGCGTGATTCTTTTTTTAGTATTATAGTATTTTGCGGACCATTTGTTTTCAATCAAGAATCTTCAAGGAGAGAAAGGAGCTAGGCATTTATATCTGCATCAAGCAGAATTACTTAAGCTATTTTTATTACAAAAATAGATGATAATGGTAAGAATTTTGAAAGTCGCGCATCATCAATGGTTGACGAATCTGGACTTGCTTTGAAAACCATATTCAACCAAATAACTCACTTTTAGTACTGGTTGTAAGGGAAAATACTGTGAGAAATTATTTTCGTCAAAGGATGTTTTGTGATAGACTCGTATTATTATTTCTCTCCCCTTGATAATACAGATTATTGACATCATCTAAGAAGCATAAAAGTAAAAGTGCAGTATATTTTTGAAAGTGGGGGCAAGCTTTTTACCTAAAGATTCAATTGTTTTTCTTTGTGCGGTTTGACCATAACTTCGGCAAAAGTTTCCTTCTGCAATTGCTAGAGAAAGTCTGACCCAATACAACATGTAAGCAGCTAATGACAATTGATAGAATTAGACTTAACATTCTTTGACTTGCATTAGTTTATCGTATCGTCACAAACAAAGTCGAAAAAGGCTTCCTCCTTTTCCGCTTCTTTGTTATTGTTGATCACAATTTTGGATTCATTTCCTTTCTTTTCGTTTGAAAAAGCAGGTTTTTGATTTTTTGTCTCTGGTTATTTGTTGGGAGTAGGTTCCCCCTATAATACAGTCCAACAGTCTAAAGTCTTACATTATAGCTGAAAGACTCATTCGTGGGCTTGATTTTGAAGTACTCATATAAAACAATATTATTGAAAGACTACATTATTTAATTTACATAATCTGAACTGGGTATTTGAGTAGTCACGGAAATGACTAGTTGAATTCGTCTACAAGTATCTCAGCTTGAAGTTTTTACATGAATGATTCAATTTTTACTTGAGGTTCTACTTAAGCTATACTACCTTTCAGGGCAGATGTCAGATAATGCTATCTATTCGTGGCGAGCATCAATGGCTTGAAACAGAGTGTTTGTTGATAATGCATGGCTACTATCTTTGTATTCTTGTGATGGATAAATTGACACTGTCTGTGAACCGTGGTAATCGGAACTCCATTTTTTGCAGATATGGAACGTCATTCTCTCTATATATAGTGTAGAAGTACTGGAAGTTCCTTGCTTAATTAAAGAGTGTTAAGATAATACTCATTTATACTCACCTCCGTCCAAGACGTCTACATAAGAATTTGTTGGTCAGAAAAAATGAAAAAGGCACTACACTGGTCCGAGTTTATCTAATGGTGCCTACTGATAGATTGTTACTGTTATGGCATTGGAGCTTGGATAAATAGTGTGACACTCCAACAAGAGTAGAATCTGTGTAATACGCCAGTAATAGAGTATTTCCCTTTTCTTCTAATATTCATATACATTTGTTTTTGATAACTACTGTCTCATCAATGCAACTTTTGGTTTATTCATATTCAACTGTAGTGGGACTGATCAGGCTCAATGATCTTACTTTATGAGCATTAAGCCACGCAACGGATACAAAGTCACCACATAACTTACTTTGCTCCTTCACCAGAACCCATTATTCAATAGAAGTCTGAATGTGGGGCAGAAGTAGGAGGTTCAGTTTTGAAGAAAGAAAAAGAAAAGGGAAACATCAACAACAAAAAAATTCTGAAAAATTTTTTTTTTTCATTCGTGAGTAAACAATTCTAACCAATGCCAATACTTTACCCGGATCGATGCTGAAAGTTGCGCATAAATGTTTTTAATTTGTAATCAATGAAGAATTGTGTTAGTGTATTCTGCCTCATGCAATATGCAGATGTAGATTGGGCCAAAAATCAAACAAACCCCTACCAACGTCTCTAATACTGGCAAATAATCTAATGGGAGTCTGATTGAAGCAATTTCGGATTTGTAGAAAGCTATTATTAGAATACAACTGTTACTGTTATTAAGTTCGTTGTTAACAAACATGTAAAAATTTACTGCTAGTTTTTGTATGAAAAAATGTTTAAATTATCGATGACAATCAAATCAATTAGTTGATTTGCTGTTTCAAAAAACGAATTAACCCAGCTCTTTAGAAGACATATATAAGTAGCAGCTGTTTTTATGATGTAGAATACTACTAGATGGACTAACCATGAATGTAATTATGCTAACAACATAGAATTTGCTAAACATATATTCCGGGATCGAATAGAAACAATAAACAGCCTACACGACATCCTTCAAAAATTAATACCAAACACAACGGTAAAACTATTTACGTAGTATCTATTGAAAACAGTATCAATATGTCATTCGAACTGACTCATTTAACAAACCTCAAAGTCAAGATTTTACTCACGTGACTGGATGGCCGAGCGGTCAAGGCGCCAGGGTAAGGCGGCGATAAATCTTATCGCGTAACGTTTACCATAACAATCCTGGTCTACGAAAGTGGGCGCGAGTTCGAATCTCGTTTCAGTCAATATTTTTTTTTATTATTAGAGAAACCTTGTTTCGTATCTATGAAAAACCGTGATAGCGATAACATAGTACTAAGAAGTGTAAGAGACTAGAATATCAAATTTTTCTGAAAGCAATTGATATCCTCGAGTAACAATATCGATGTATTCGAAGCATGAGTTCCAGATAGGAAATATTCCAACAGAACTTGAAACTTAAAGTCAGATGAGCTACCAGTAAATAAGAATGTAGAAATAAAAGCTTTCCATGTTCTGTCCAATCAGTATAAACTAGGATTTGAGTTTTTTTACGTCTAACATCGGTTTAAATGATATACTCCAAGCTCACACTATTTTGAGAGCTCACTTATTTATTGATCTTCTAACACTTGTGCATTTTGATGGTAGTATTTTTTTGGGAGTTATTCGCAATTACTTATATCAAAAAGGTTTATAGAAATGGTATAGTTTGCACCCAACTCCATACTCATATCCCTAACGCTCTCTATCTCTGTGTTCAAATAGTCTACCAAATGTTAAGGGCTGAGATTACCCTTCTGAAAAGAGTTGCAATTTTTAGTTCTCCCCTACGACAAAGTCTTGTTTCCAATCACAATTTCTACTTACCCGTTAAATTTTTTTTTAACTGAATTGTTATTCAAATATAAATCCAGACCTATCCCACATAGTTGGTTGCAGTTGAACACCTACCCACAAAATAACCACAACAATCTCTCCTTAGTAAAACTCCCACTATATATAAGCCCATAACTTAGTCACGCATTCTACAACTGCCTATGACGTAGTCAACAGTTTCATTTGGGGTTTCAACCCTTTACCACCAATTCATAAATTGAGGAACAAACATCTATAGATTTAATGTGGTTGCAATCAAAAATCATTGGTTTTGAGAAGTAATATTAATGTAAACCAACAGGTTTGTGAAAACGCATTAGCATAAACTACTCAATGAGCTTTATATTGAACAAATACCTATAAGATCCTGAATACCCAGGTCAATTACAAATTAACAATTAAAATCATTAAAATGTAAGCTTGTTTCAGCAGGAAAAGGACAACCACACTTTAAATTCTCTTAACGCGGTAATTCAAATCATTCCCTCCTTTATTCGTTCAATGTATAGGTTGTGTGAAATGGTTAGCTACTCCGCACCTTTTATTTTTTTAAGGTTTCCCTTTTTTTGTGTTAATTCAATTAAACATTGTTTTTACTATATAATTATTCTAATACTTCAATAATCTTGTTCTATCAATTGTTTACGTGTCGTTTTACTCTTATACACTTAGTCTCCTCTTGCTACTCACTTTCCTCATAATCTTCTTGAATTGATCAGCATTTGATTTAAAGTCGCTTAACAACCTTTGCTCCTTTCCATATATCATTTCTCCTCCATGGTACTCCTCTTCAGTAATCACACTAACTCTAAATTCTCGTTTCTAACATCTTTTATTTGATCTGCAGTTACTTTCTTCTTACAGTCTCTAACAACCTTAGCTTTGCTTCCAATTGCTGCCAGTAACGATATACCTGTCAAATTATCTCCTCTACCACAATAATTCAGCTCACATGGTTCTGCATTAACCACCCACTGAAGTATTTGCATAACACCAATTTAATCAGAAAATATCCGGACAAAATTACTTGTTTATATCGGTTTACATATTTGTTAATACAAGATACCTTCCCATGATTATATGCACCTAGCAGTATACCGTCTCCACGTAAACACCTTATCAAAATATCCAACATAAACTCTAACTTCACTGTCTTGTATAATTTCTTTATTAGTATTTTTTATCTTATTTAATTCTTCAAATTTGCAAACAAATAATTGATCAAAATAATCTTCAATATTAGGGAATATCCTATCAAACACCTCGCGACATAAAGACATAGCATCCCAGTAGTTTATTCTAACCAAATCAATGTTTTCACAATGCGTAACTGCTTTGTTCAATATAAACGAATTCAGGGTCACCACTTGCTTGTCAAAACAAAACGTTCCAAAAATACTATCAATAATCTTGCCCAAAATATTCTTCTTGTCCTGCTGAATAATCAAAAATCCAATAAACAGCTCCTCCCCAATAAACAATAAACAGTCAGTACCTTCAGTAAATCGATTCCCAATAGGTTACCCAGATCCTTCGTCATAAATATATATTGGCCCGTTTTCTTTGACATCAAAAAAATGTATTCCGAATTTTTCATTTCCTCTAATAAGTAATTTCAAATTATCAGCAGTTTTTGCTTTGATTGTATACTTATGAACTAGTAAATACACCCAAGATATAACTCATCCAAAACTTGTCCATTTTTCAATTTCTCAAAAATTCCCTTCTTTCCATACACTTCTGGTTCGTGGTAAGTCAAATATCCATTGTCCAATTGTTTATGATCATGATAGGGTGACCATGATAAAAAATAATAGTTTTTCAACTTGGTTAACGTGATTTCACCCAAACATTTCTATGATAAGCATACACACAATATTCCACTTGATCCTCTTCAATAGACCCCTCCAATTCTTTACCACTGATCTTCGACCATAATTTGCAAAATATATCTCCAGGCAAATGTTGTATTTCCTCTTTGTTTAAATATACAATATCATTGGAATCAAAAATAGTATCATATTGATTTATCTCCTCAATGTCAAACAGAAAAGAAATGTCACATTTATTAGCAAACATGATAATGAATTTAGAGAAAAACGTGGGTTTCTTATCTCTAATACTTTATTATGCTCCCAAGTTCCGTAATTTGGTATACTTCTTGCGATAATTCTTGATTTTAAACGCACACTTGCAACTTGGCTTCGGTAGTTATTACTAAATAACAAATTCAGGAAAATAATAAAATGACATGCTTGTTTGTTCTAGATTGTTAACAATATAAAAATATAAAAATTCCGAGACAAAAACAGATACAGAGATTCGTTGAACTATTAGAATTTAGATTCCAAAACCAATATAAAACGTTAGAAACCCTGACCAACAATTGCTTTTAAACATATTTCGGAAGTCCTTGTGAATCTCTTGAAAAGAATCAATCCAGAAGTTTTACTTTTGAATTTGAATTCTATTGAAGCTAAAATTGCTACTCACCAAATAATTGGATTCTCATTGTTGTAGATCGCTTGTACATCTATATTATTCGTTTGGTAGTTAGTAAATAAAATAGCTTATGGCGCTTCAATTTAGAATCGTTAAATATCGATAACCAGTAATTGTAGCACAAGATACCTTCGATTAATAACTTTATTAGCCGCAAGATCAGCGTGATACTGTTTGACACACATTAGAGCAATTCAGCCTACAAAGAACATTGCTCGAACCAATTTAAATGAAATTCTATCTGGCCAACCATCATTTTTCATCCCCTGGGAATTCATTCCATTGTAAACATTATAACCTATAGTTGATTTGTCACTTGTATATCTCTAGTTTCTCTTCCCAAACCATCCTAAGCTAAAAATAGCTTCCCTATACTAACTGGGCCTATAGAACAAGTAAATGATCTCAAATAGTGTTTTCACTTCCTCTCACAATTATTATTGCCTGTACTTCAAGAAATCCGGAAATAGAATAGATGTGTAAATACTCTTAGCTCTACTAGAGTAAAATCTGCTCTCTACATTCTACTTATCTATTACATTATTTCGTAAATGAAATAAGTTAAGTTTGATTCACCATACTATCGAACTGTCATATACACTCTATCTAGCATACTTTCCTGATATTTTAACCTGATCGTGAAAAATCAACAGGACCCATACATTCATATTCTAGTGAGACTCGATAACTGCCAAAATATTCCACATTAGCTCACAAAGTGCAAGGTCGGCCTGTTCACACAGGCTCAGCACAAAATGTCTCGTATAGTAAGTGCTCTCCGCCTTTCAATTTGCCATGAAGCTCTCGGTAGTCCACTCTCAATCCAAAAGTGCCCAAAGATTCTACTTCCACATACACCCAGAAATCAACAATGTTCCTAAACAATAGAATATAAGAACACAACTTTCGCAAGCACAAACCTTTCTCCTTCAACATATACTCCAGTATTCTACCATTATTACAAAAGAAACACTCTGACCAAATTCTCGTTTCCCCTTCCTTCAAAACAACTTCAGAAGGCGGGCTATGACTCCCAAGCAAATTACTAGGCAATATTTTTCAATATTTTCCGAGACACCCTAACCGTAGCATAGTTACTGTTTCTACAAATTCTTGGATATCTAAATCCAATCTAACAGATCAACATAAATGTTTGCTCTTGAAGCAGCAGCAACTGATAGCACATTAGATATTGCCATCATGATATTTAACCCCCACAAACCTTACTCGGATGTTGCATTTTGCAGAATAGTTTGGCTATACTACCTGTAACAAATTTTGACTTAGGAACTGTCGAAACAATGAATTCTTCTATCACAAATTAAACGTAAGCCACATACAATCCGATACGAATGAAGGATATCTCTGGTTTCATCCTACAGTAAAACATGCAACACAATGGTCCCACAACGTAAACTCCAAAGACAAATCTACTTTCAGCCATCAAGCTCTCCCTGTGAAAACACCGCTAACCAACTAGACTGAAAAAAGCTAAACATTCAGTTTCCACATATTTCAAAAGCGCTTTTTAATTCCTCCCAACAGTATCATAGATTCTGATCCTCTAACACAATTCTTAGAATCGTATAGTTCATAAATACAATTGCACAAAATAGGTGAAACTGAATACAAAATGTTAATACCTAGAATTCTAATTCAACTCTTCTGAATTATATACCAAACAACCTATTTAGCAACGATATTTTAAATCAGCTTATGTCAACCCATTTTTCATTTGTAGCATCTAGATAACAAAACTGTTGCTTCTACTTAATCATTCTACAAACAGATCGGTTTGATTATAAAAAATACCCAATATTCGACTCTCACTGTAGCTATATAGGATGTCTAACAGATACAAAGAGTGGATAAAGACCTTACAAACTGTTAAAGATTAGCAACCATTCCCGTGAAGTTAAATATAATATATAGCAACAGAATAATCCAACATTCGTAATATGCTTATGCAAGATGTAGAGTATAATAAAATTTTTGCTGACACAACATACATAGGGATCACTATATCATTCACACATCTCTCATGTAGTCAAATTAGCTTGAAATTAAGGTCAATCATCTATTGATTCATTGAACAAATCAGGTTTGCCTTGTTCCATTATCCATAAATTTCAACACTTTATCAGAAACATTTCTGCCTGGAATTCACAAGCAGACAACAAGTTGATACAAGTATGAGAAGAAAATTATTCCTACAATATAACACAGTGTCATCAACTTGATGATCGTTGACTGCAAGAATAATTTGTTTTTGCAACAATTGATTCATTTAATGATGTGAAATTAATTCACTATTGGATGTTTTATCTTTTATAGATGTATTATGTAGGACTTCTTTGCAGCCAACTCAAAAGCTTAGTTTTATTGTGATATATTTCTCGTCAATGACAATCGGATATTCATGTATTTGAATGAGGGTCCTATGGATTGTCTGGAACTAGTTATTATTAAACACGGGCATCATTTAATTTATGTACGATAAAACAACTGTGTGATAGAGGTGCTAAAAATTCAATATTGCATTTTTCATGTGACGTTTTGACTTACACATCCAGTTATTTAAATGACAAGAATCAGAGATATACAAGCGCCAATTGCTGACACTTGGTATGTCCAGAAGAGTTATTTCAATCTATCAGTGTTTTTGTAGGTGACAAGACATTCAGATGGAATGATATCAGTCTTTCGCACAAACTAGTTTGTGTTCTTCGATTACCTGAAGTTGAACTAAAATTAGAGACGTTGGTGTTGAAGTAATTTGGTGCTACTAGAATTGAGTATTTTACGATATAGAGCTCATTGGAACCTAATGAAAAGACGTTTACACCGGTTTTAGCAAATTATTTCCTATAAAATATTACTCATCATAAGGACAAAATGAAGTTTTTAATGTAAGGTAGGAGTATCCTATCATTAAAATGAGTTGTCTGAGAGGTATGAGTATTCCAAGTACAATTTACGGTAACAAAAGATGGCTGTAAATAAATAAGCCCTAGACAGGTTACGGGCTTAATTATGACCTATGTTTGGCTAAGAATTGATTGACGCAATGAAGTAGGTGATTGTGGACTTGATTGGAGTGTTTGGTACATGGACGGTTTCTAATTGATTGTATTAAATTGATAACAGTTCATAATTGTGTGAAGGAAATGCTAGATTGTGTGGGCATGGTTTTTTTAGTTGTTATGTTTAACATGTTTCTACAGAGTTTCTTGCGACTGGTATATGTTATTCGAGCTTGAGAGTTGATATTATGTGAGGATGAGAAGTACCATGCAGTAATCGTCAAATAACAGAAGGAAAGAGCCAACTACTTTGAGTAATTGTATTGCGTGTGTGAAATACGGATGTTTTTTTGCTTGTTTTGATTTGGGGACCAGCCGTTTGGTTAGTTGTAAAGTATTAGTCGCGGGACAAATTGTGAATACTCAAGTAGTTTTGTTTTGTTCTGATTGATTGTTGAGGTTTGATTTGGTTTGACGTCGAAAAAGTATGTTTTGCTGGAACATTCATGTAGAAGAACGTAAATTGTGGTTTTGTTGCTTGTTTGGCTGCTTGCCTTATACTTGGAAATTCACAGTATTGTTGCTTGTAGCATTTGAAACTTTGGTAGTTGTACTCTTGGATTAAAAATGTTTTCTAATCGGGAAGGTGATGAGGGAGCAATGGTATGATGAAGAGTTAGATGTTGTAAAATTGTCGATAGATAGTCGCTAGATTGAGCTGTTTATGGAAGGTCAGAAGGGTATGGTAATTATACAGAGCATTTTAGATGGGCGTTGTATGAGCGGTGCTAAATGGTAGCATACTTTTGCTACTTACATGTTTATATTGGGTGTTTATGTATGTTATACTTGACGGTGGATAGCTCACCTTTTCGGTTCTTGTCAGGTAGCTTTATATGGTAGCGCTTATATGATTTAGTGATGCTTTGATATGAGAAATGGGTAGATGGAAGTTTGTTTCTGATCCGGATGAAATTGATTGATACAAATTAGGTACTGTTGTTTTTCTGCAGAATTACCGTGTTAATTTCTGGTGTCATTATTGCTTTGAGTTGTTTTATCTGAGAGACTGTCTTTTCGGTGGAATTTTACATGGTTCAAGAGTGATTGAGAACCGGAATTCTATTTCGGGATGGCTCTGTTCTGTTGAGTAAAGAATGATATTTGAGGTGGGAGTGCTAAATTTGTATATTAGATTTGCCGATGGTTGACATCTAACTAGGAAATAGTGAGTGTAAGGAAGGAGGGTTCATCGCTTAGAGTCTATTTCTTATTAATTGGGCTATTCTATAGTGGTAGTCGAGCTTATTTGTTTATTAGTTGAGTAGAAGTATGTGGTGTTTGCTTCAAGAGATGTGTCACTTACGTTTTGAACGGGTTCAAACATGATGGTACTGATTTCTTAGTAGGTTTTTGTCGTATCAGGTCGAAGTTCTTGTATTAAGGTTGTCTGTGTATGTATCGGGCCAAAGTTTGGAGTTGTTGGGAATTGTGGTCGAAATCTCAAAAAAATGTGCTTTTGAGATGATTGAGGTTGGGTTTGAATGAAACAACAACTTTATAAAGTATTGGACAAATGGTACTAGCAAGATGTTGTTTTATCAATTGTGGTAGAAAATTTGAGCAATTTTTCATACAAAATTCAGGAGTAAATATTCACATGTTTGTCAACATACAAAACTATTAGAGTGAACATTGAATTTTATTGGTATCTTTCTACCAAGATCACATTGCATCGATTTAACTTTTAATAGATAATACACCTAGTTCTGCTTCCAGCTTGGATGACTATGGTATCGATAGCACTTACAAATAATAGACATGCTTAAAAAGATTTGTTTGATCTTCAAGGCAATCTTTTCCGCATGGCGAGCAGCAGAATGTAGTACCACAATTTCAAAATATTCATTACTACAATATCGTGTAACTCAAGATAATACGTATAATCTATGTGGTTCTATATGATGTATATGACTCTAATTGGAATGTACTTGAAAGATAAGTGAGAGCAAAATTGGTAGCATCTTAAACTCAGAAGATGCTTGGAATTATACATTGACAAGTTGGTGTTTTATGGTGGTTCAAAAAATACGGCAATTAGTTCATTTACAGGTCATAACAGAGCTAGAAACAGTAGAGATTTGTAAAGAATACTATCAGTATAGCAGAAAATGTACGAACACCAGTGATACAAAACATACAATCGTTTTCATTGACAGAATTTGGCAGATAATCGTTAGGTTGAAAGTTAACTTGATATGAGAGTATATTGAAAGAGTTTAGCAAATGCTTGTTGGTTTGTTGACTTTGCCCTGAGCTTGGTAAAAAACCACACTGTTGGTATTAATTAGCTAGTCATCATGGGGATACTAGTTCTTATTGTAACCAAACACCATATGTCATTATTAACAGTATTAATGCATAGCCACAAGTCAAAGACTAGTAGGAGTGAGTTTAAAAGTGCATGTTCTTGAAAAGGCAATTAGACATACACATTCCAAAAAACCTTTGTTGTGAACAAATAATCCAGCCACTCGAGTTGTTTGAAAAGAAAAGCTACTTTGATTATCAAGAGGCGGATGAATGAGGCTGCCGGGACTTGAACACGAAATGCTGCAATGTGGTTGCTGGTAGTTTTTGCTCTGATGATTCTTATTATATAGTGTACTCGTAAAAAAAGTAAACCAAAAAAAAAAAAAACCAGAAATAAAAAACTCAACCGAAATCAAGACAGAAAAGTAATTGAAAACTAGCATAGTTGACCTTTTTCTGATCGAAATATCTTCTATTGCAAACAGATCCTGTCTCAAGAATTGGGTTTGACCAAATATAAAGGAGAATAATACAAGAAACCCAGATATAATCTGCACATTCATCACACAGTATACTTTTAAGCAACAGTTTTATCCAAAACCAACCCCCAACCAATGTTAGTAGCAAGTAAAGGAGTGCTAGTTCAATGTGATCCATCCATCAAAGCTTTGATTATTCAGATTGATAGCTCAAGCTCAGGAATCATTCTAGAGGAATTAGACGAAACACATTTACTAATTCAGCATGATAAAGTGAACTTTGTTAAATCCGAACTAAATCGATTGCTATCCAAAAATATTTACAATCCGTTTGAAGAGGAATAAAATAAACATAGCGCATAAATAGTAAATATATTACGATAAAAATAGTACATTTTCTTTACTGTGGATCCGCTAATTCTGTCTTTGGGGATGCTGGTTTACTGGTAGAGATGGGTTCATCGAGTTGTAGACTACTTAAGATCTCCTCGTTGAATTCTGGAGTGTTAGCTTTGCTTTTCGACTCACTATCATCGCCAAGCTGTGTTATCATATCGGTTATGAATGCATAGGTTGTATCGACATCCATGATATCGTTTAGCTGATCTTTCAGCAAAACATCCATAGTTTCCAGCTTTTCATCTATTTTGTTGTAGTAGTCTTCGTAGGTTGCAACCAATAAACTTGATAGATTGCTCATTAAAAATTGGGTTACAACGGGATCCTTAATCACCAGCTTAATACGACCGTAATAGACAGGTATATTTGAAATCAAGTTGTCTTTAAATGCAGACGTAACCGCGACTAGGTTACCAGATTCAGAATCGTGAACCAACAATGGATAACATATTGTTCTTGAGCACTCATCGATAAACTGAGTTACTGCATTTCTAAGCTCAAATTCTATTTCATAGTTGGCATCTATCATATTATTAATAATTTTTGGTGCTGCCCTGGACGCCAAATCTAAAATACCACCATTGTTAAAGCCAAATTTTCTATCTTTTATTAACTGCCAGATATCACTCAAGCCACTCGTGAAATCAATTGTATAGTCAGTCCTGGTATATTGAATGTCAAAATTGTTGATTTGGTTTCGCAAAATAACCAAGTTGTTAAGATAAACTAATTGTCCATCAATAGGGCCCATGTGGCCTATTGCGAGAGGTAAGAATCCGCCCTTGAGTAACTCAATGCATGCATGCACAATATAATGAGCCAAATCATCAAAAACCATTGAGTTAATTAGCTCGTAGATATTAGACAACAAAGTCAATGATTTGCCTAAAGGTAAATATAAATCAGGAAATAGATTTTCAGCATAGTCAACATCTAAAGGGTTTATCTTGTCCTCTGCACCTGAAGAGCGCTTCAAGGTATTTCCAATTTTTAGATCCAGTGCGCTTGGTTTAAAATGCATCAATTTATTGTCAACGTAATTCTGTACCCTAAAGATCAACCTTTCTTGAGTTTCGTCTAGTAGTGGTTGGAACAAAACTCCATATTTGATGGATTTTCCATTTGCTGCAACAGAACTGTTTGCATCTTCTAAATACACATCGCTACGATAGTTGCCATCATCAAACTCGTAGTACTTTTGCAACAATGTCGTCAATTGACACAAACTACCAATATTCAGCTCTTTTAAAACGAGTAGTCTCTCAGCATCGTATAAAGGCTCCAAAACTTTTTTCAAAAACTCATAAAATGCACGTTCAATATACTCAGCTGATTGTCCAGGAACAAAAAATTTGTTGAACAACGAATACTCTCTTTCGATCAACTTTTCAAAATAATATATCTGATCTTGACAAGTCTGAACTAAATCTAAATTACTGCCAGTGAATACTGAGTTAACACTAGATGTTTTGTCAATGTACTCTCTCAATAAAACCAATCTATCCTCGAAATATTTGTTCAAAACTTCTTCAATCAAGCCATTGTATTCTGAATGATTTTGGGCTCTTTTTTGCATTTCACAAATTAGCTCATTAAAATTGCTTTGATTGTACTTCAAATAGCTGTTGTATTCATTGTATATCAACAAGTCAATGGTCAAGCTCACAGAATGTGAATCCAGCATATTTTGATGCAACTTTTTATTTATAGAATCGGCAACTGATTTCAACTCATTGTTTAGATAGTTTTTAATCAACGTCAAGGCACGAGTCATGCATTGTCGGAACCTACTACCGTATACTTCAGATTCCTTGAACAGTGGGTGTTGCGCAATAAAATCCAACGCAGTGTCAAGCTTGCGCAAAACCACATTGATGAAAAACTCTCTTTTCAGGCTCAATAAATGAGATCCTGATCTAGACAAATTTTTCGTTATAAAATCCAATTGCTCAAAATGTTGCAAATAGCTATTGATTTCGTCATATTTCGTCTGGTTGTGCTTCTGTAACTCCAATAGCTCGTTGGCTCTTTTGTCGAAATCAAGAGTTTCATTCGAGATTCTATTGTACTTGGATAAAAGTGTTTCAACACTAGACAAAACGTCATTTGTTTCACTAACAAAAACCTCAATTTCAACCTTGTTCCTTTGGACCATGTTTTTAAAATTCAATATATTATCCAACTGCAAATCCGTGATATGTGAAATATCTCTGGGCTTCAAAATAGTATCGTAGTCGTATGAGTTAATGTTGTCAGACTCAGCCTTTTGAAATTCACTTTTGGTAAAAGGATATGTAATTGAATCCGCATAATGGACTTTCTCTAACTCCATATTGTTGTTCCTACCCTCTTGCGATAGAGACTTTGATCGTGACATTTTGTAAGTGGTAGAGGTATGGGTAAGATTATTTTCACCACCGTTTTCCTTTAGCAAATAGTCTAAAGCATTTTCTGAATTGTTGAGTTTCGGTACATCATTAGCTATCTTTTGTACAATTGATTTGCTTCTACCTCTAGTCATGGAAATAACAAGTTAACAGCGTGTTTTGTTGGTTTGTTGGAACAAATAAATTTGTGGTGTGTAATGTGTGTGTTTGTTTTTTTTTTTTACCAGCATTTTGTCTTGTTCTAAAAATGAAACAGCGCAATGATTCTTTTCATAGTTTTTTTTTTCCATACATAACTTCTGACGCGTGCACTATATCTGCTAACATACTCGGCAACAACAAAGAAAGAGAATTTGAACTAATCCGAAGATGAACGACCCCAGAGATGAACAAATTGACTCCGATGATGTATTAACAGAAGATTCATCTGATGAATTGAAGGACTTGGTGCAGGAGTTTGAATTGAAATATGCAGAATTAAAGAAGAACAAAGCCTTGAAAAAACGTCGTTCACAGTCACCACTGGAAGACATGCTGAATAAACAGAAACCCCATCAACCGGAGGTCCCCAGAACCCCAGAAAAAGCTAAAGTCCATTTGGATAAGGTAGTAGAAGAACCAAAGCAAAGAATTTTTACCAAGAAGGAGCCTCGGGATTCCAAGATAAAAGAATCAAACTTCTTAAACAAACTCTACGAGACAAGTAATAAGCATGATAAAGAAGATGCCCATAAAATAGATTTCAGTAAAAGAAGGTTTGAGTTTCAATTGGATAAGTATACTTTTACGCCAAAAGACGTTGTTGATGATTTAGAACCGATATCCAAGCTTTACTTGCGCAGAAGATACCTTGCCCAACTGCAAATTGCCGACATTATTGCCGAAACTGATAGCAACATGAAATTCCTTAAAATTGACAAGTTTTTAGCGAAAACCCATAAATCAAACAACTATGCTGAACCCAAGTATTGTAATTGGTGTCTTGTTGCCTTTGTGGTGCGCAAGGACCCAGTGCAGGTTGCTGCCAACAACTCTAAATACATCAAGTTGAAGGTTGGAAATTTTATGAATTCTGTAGACTTGATGCTTTTTGATAAGGCTTTTCAGAAAAACGGGAAAATCCAACCGGGTGATTTATTATTCATTTTGAATCCATTGATCAACAAGTATGAAATACAAGTTGGCAAGGGCCAGTTTCAGTCTGGGTTCAATTTGAAAGTAGAAAACACCAATGTGTCAAGTATTTTAGAGATAGGATCGTTAAGAGATTTTGGGTTTTGCAAGTTTACTAGAAAGCTAGATAATAGCAGATGCAAAAGGGCCATCAACACAAGGACGCAAGAATTCTGCGATATACATTTGGATATGAAGTTTAAGTCTAGTACAAGAATGGAATTAAATGGAAGTGTTTCGATTAGATCCCCGCAAAAAAACAAGAAAAAGATGTACATGAATAAAAATGGGTCTGGCTTTATTAAGCAATATAACGAGGAGAGTACTGTTATAGGAACAAGCTACGGTTCTCCTCTTGATCCAAAAAGGTACCAAGACCCGAAAGTACTCCAGAACCAAATCAAGCGGCGCAAACTAATAGACGACAAGGCAAAGGAGATGCTTGAACAAAAGCTATCGAAACTAGGTTCGGCTTCATTATTGAACAATTTACAATTATCTAAGAAAGAAGCAACAGATAAACTTGCGAGTGATCGTCTGAAGAGCAAAGGATTCACCAACACAATGATTTCACATATTGGGTTTGATCCAACAGGTACATCTTTGAACCAAAATAGTACCCTGCTTGGCAGCAAGCTGATGGAAAAATCTCGAGCACGGGAATTGCATGATTTGAGTGTTGAAACATCTGGTCATAAGTCGTTGTCTTCGTCTAAACAAGATCGCCAGTCGAAAGTTGCAAAATGGAACACGAATATCAGAACTTTACAAAATTACGATCGACGAGTTGCCAGCCACTCCTTGAGTACCTCTCGTCGGTTACAGAATCTTGTAGGAAAGCAAACACACGCTACACTAGTAGATAAAAGGAAAAGAGTGGTTGTCTCAGATGATGAACAACCGGGGATGGAAGAAGATGAAGAAGACATTGAAATCCAGTTTGACGACGAAAAGTCTAAGATGTCCTACATGAAAATGACTGGAGCCAGGTAAATAGTTTTGAAATAGACGTATTGCATTTCGTAGAGAAATTTTTTTTTTCTGCTACTTATTTTTAAGGCGCGTTATCAGACGATTTTAAATTTTATAGTATTTATAGGAGAACAACATAGAAAACATTCTTGTTTCTTCATCCAATCCACTTCATTATCAGTATAAGTTCGACCATTTTATAACTATGAGTCTCACGCCTGTTCAATATGGGTTGTTATTTTTGAATTTGCTTTACCGATTATACTCTGGGTTATATATGATAATTGCTGATTGCGATGAAACGTTCAATTATTGGGAGCCGTTGAATTTGCTACTTCGAAATTTTGGGAAGCAAACATGGGAATACTCCCCCGAGTACAAAATCCGTTCATATGCTTATCTCATTCCGTACTTTATTCTTGGAAAGGTGTGTCAACTTTTTGATTTTCAACCAGCAACAGTCTTCTTCATTATTCGTACTTTGGGGATAGTTGGATTCACGTGTTACTGTGAGTGGAAATTGTTCTGTTCGCTCCGACGTTATTCAGCATCTATTGCCAATTGGTTCCTATTGTTGAACACTATTGCACCCGGTATGAGTCACGCAGGAGTGGCATTATTGCCTTCGTCATTGGCTATGCAAACCACGATGTTGGCCAACTCCTTTATTCTTGAAGCGATCAAATCAAAGAACCACCAGGAAAAACAAACCAGCATATTAAGGGCAACATTTTGGTACTTTATTGGTGGAATATTAGGATGGCCATTTGCGTTGGCTTTGGGATTACCAGTTGGATTTTACACCATTTATCAATCAGTTGTTATCGGCAATCTTCCATTGACAGCTTTGTTTCGAGTTTTATCTGTTTTATTGACTGTTGTTGTACCTATAATGATAATTGACTCGTTTTTCTACCAGAAAGTACTGTTTATTCCGATTAACATTGTATTGTACAACGTATTTGGAGGCGAAGGGGAAGGACCTGAGATATTTGGTGTAGAACCCTTCAGTTACTATATTATGAACCTTCTTCTTAATTTCAATGCTATTTTCCCATTGGCTGTTATAGGGGTATTTTGGAATCCAATACTAACCCATGTTAAAGCGTTTTCAAGTTTCGTTTCCTTACAGTTGGTCATTTGGTTTGGAATTTTCTTTGCCCAGCCACACAAGGAAGAACGATTTTTGTATCCTGTTTATTCCTTGATCACATTACTGGCAGCAATACTATTGAGCAAATTAACTATTGGGCTGAAAAATTTTGCCCTGAAGCCAATCTACCGCGTATTTCAGCTAGGATTTATTTTATCTATTGTCGTTGTGTCCAGTTTAAGGATTTTGAATTTGGTCGAGAATTATGGTGCACCATTGCAAACATTCAACACAGTTGCCCAACTAGAGGACTTGGGCCAATCATTGCAGTCTCCAATAAATGTGTGCATGGGGAAAGAATGGTACCATTTCCCTGCATCTTTCTTTTTACCGGATTCCTATCGATTACGATTTGTTGACAGTGGCTTTGATGGCTTATTACCTGGAGATTTTTTTGAGCTGACGAATGTCATTGATTCCACTACATTTATTCCCAAAAACATGAACAATAAGAACCAATTTGAAAAGGATAAGGTAATTGACCTTGAACATTGCCATTATTATGTTGATAATTCACAACTCAACAGTTACCCACAATTAGTCTATCCAAACTTGTCTACAACTGGTAAATGGGAGGTAATCACATGTAATAAAATGTTAGATCCAAATGAGAAGCATAGCACAATTGGAAAGTTATTGTATGTTCCTACGTGGCTAAGAGGGATAATTCCGTATGATGTTGGGTATATGGAGTTTTGTCTTTTGAAAAAACAAGACATAGAAGATACAGTGTAACACCATTCAGCTGCTCTAACAAAGCACACCCATATGTGCTAGGGGGTTAACTAGGTTTAATAGTGGTAATACCATATCAAGCATTAGCAAATAAGAAGAAAAAAACTAAAAAAAAACTAAAATATAAAAATCTCGTGGCATTCTTATAATAAGTATATACTATTCGTAATATTCGTCCAATGCTCTTCTAGATTGGTCGAATCCATCTCTCGCCTTGGCTAATGCATCCTCAATTAATGCTATCCAAAAGTCATCGCTTGATTCATCCGGTATATTGCTAGTATTTGTTTTGTTATTACTTGTTTCGTTGCCATTGGATCCATTTTCTGGATTAGTTTCACCATCATTAACGGCCACATTTTCCGCACTTACGGCCGAATCGCCTTTAGTTTTTATATCTTCCAATTGAAAATTGTCAAAGTTGATCTTATGGCCATAGTTTTGAATTCGTTCGCATTGATTTGAAATTTTGGTCAACCCCAAAGCAGCAGCAGATCCTTTCAAAAAATGACCCGACGATGACAATTTCTCCAAATTCTTTTCCTTTAAATATTTATCAATTTCTTCAAATGTTTCTTCCACTTGGCTAACAAAGACTTCTACTAGTGATTTGGAAAACCCTTCTTCATCCTCGTCCATGGTCACTATTTCACTAAACACTGCCCAGTCGACAAGTCCTGAGTCTTGTAATTTTTGTAATTTATCTTCTGACATTATGAAAGTTTTGTTTCAAGTTTCCTCTTAATATCCCAAGAACTTTCTCAAATATTGATTATCAATGTAGTGCCGTCTTGATTGGTTATCACTGCAGAGTTGAAAATAAAAGAAATGTTTTAATATAGATTAATCGAATTTGTTTTTGTTTTCTTAGGCTAGTTTTTTTTTTCTATTCTTGTTTTATTTTATGATATTTTTTTTTTTCGCTCATTCTGTTAGCGCCAAAGAAAAAGAGGAGCTGAGAGAGAGAGGAAAAGGGAGAGAAAGCGTGTTAAAAGAAAGAAAGAAGTGGGAGGGAAGGGCAGCATCACCAACATTGCCAGCAATGGTAGGTCGAAGTGAAAAGTGGCAAACGGTTGAGTTTTCTATTGGTACAGGTAGCCACTAAGTACAAAAGAAAAGAAATGCAAGCAAAACTAAGAACGTCATTAATAATCTTCAGTGGCAATGTTTAAGCACAAAAATTGAATTAAGAAAGTAAAAAAAAAAAAAAAAAAAAATGAAAAAAAAAAAAAAAAAATAGAAAAAAAAAAAAAAAAAAAAAAAAAAAAAAATATCCTGAACAAATTTGGAACGC
>OKKB01000167.1_pt1 | contig 36901 bp, 16 predicted proteins | sample 1613931 | NCBI WGS metagenome assembly OKKB01 (sample SAMN04436893, study PRJEB24849) | human gut metagenome | biome: human gut; feature: NICU; material: stool | host: Homo sapiens | place: USA: Saint Louis, MO | collected 2012-02-08
CTTACTTATCACTTATTATTATTATTATTATTGTTTTTTTTTGTTTATAAAGAATAAAGTAGTAATAGTAGTGATATATGTATATGTATAGAGTTCGTGTGTTATTTTATGTATATAAATTTTTTTTTAAAAAAAACGACAAATTTCTCTTTCTCTCTCCTACGTACCAGCCATCTACTAATCTACCTTGAGCTATTCTATAAGTAGCATTTAGTAAGTTAATTTAAAAGTATTAATCATATCGAGACAGCAAGAGAGAAGAGATAGTTCGGTCCAAATAGATATTTCTTACGTCACAGAAATTTTGATTTTTCAAGATTTTTGAATAGAAATGAGATATTTGCAACCATCACGGCACCACTACACTAAGTTATTGGTTGTATTTAATTTGGTGATAAACAAATACATACATGTCTTGTATTTGTTTGCTCTTGAGCTCCAATTTCATAGATCAACTACTATACGTTCTCTGTATGAAAAACATTCATTAGATACTTTGCATTAAAATTAAAAAATCATTACTTACTTACTTATTTTTTTTTTAGTTTTGTGAGTTTTTTGGTATTTTGGGGTTTGTTGTTTTTGCAACGCAAGGCTAGACGAAATCACAACTACCAATACTTCTTCTGGCTATGCTATTAACATCCCATACTAACATACCTGAATCTTGACAACCAATTAAAATTTTAGAATCATCAGTAAATTCAATCCCCAGTAATTCTAATTCACCGTGGAGATGACGACTTGATTGTTGATACAGATCTTCACAACGTGATGTTGGTGAGTAACTAATATTAACCATTGCTGATGAAGTTGAAGTAGAACTAGATGATGAGGATGTTGACAACATTAATGAGGATGAGTGTTGTGATGTGTTGAAAAGTTTGTTATTTTTGGCATATAAATAATCATAAACTAATGGCTTATTGAATTCCAGTTGCTCTCTTTGTTTATCCGGATCAGCTTCATCATTATCGATATATTCATTTAATGCTGCCGGTAAAACAATAACTTGATGATCGTCAACGTTATTCAATTTTCTTAAATCAATGATGTGGACTCTACCAACATGTTCAGATATAATCAATAAATCATTCAAATCATTAGAAAATTTTGCAGCTCTAAATGCTCCTGATTGATGACCAGGTCTTGTTGAATGGATTTGTACAACATCTTTCATCATTCGAAGATCATAAATCAATGAAACTCCATTTTGATGTACGGTATTAAACACCATCCCTGAAGAATGATAAGCACAAGTGAATCCTGAATCTTGTTTGGAATCAATCGTCTTGACCACTTTCCCCATAGTGGGGTCAATTAAAAAAATCAGACTCGAATCACCAGTAGCAGTTAAAATCTTTTCTGATTGAGGGTTTTTTACCACATTATTCAAACTAGTGTTTGGTTCACAATTAATCTTATTTAAACATTTGAATTCAGATTGATTTATATCAAGACAATATAGAAAAGTATCATTATTACAAATGTACGATTGGAAATGATTATTAGACGATTTATAAAGTGTCACATCATTATTGATCATTTCACCAACTTTAACCGTATTCAATTGTTTTAATTCAGGATTATAAAATGAAAACAACCCCTTGGAAACTCTTCTGATAGAAGCTGATGACAAGCTATTAATAGTGTTATTATTATAGTAATTGGTACTGCCACTAGTATTAGTAGTAGCATTTGGACTATCATAAGTTAAATTTTGTAAATTTAAAGAAAACATTTTTGATGAAGTTGTCAATAATCCTCCTGTAACAATATAATCATCAACATGGTCAAAACAACGAGGATAATAATTAAATTTAATATATTCGTTAACATTAAAACTGTCAAGATCACAGCTGTAAATGGCATCGTCTTTAGTATAATACACTTGATTGTTTGATTGATTAAACTTGAGTAAATCACGTAATTGCCAATGATTAACTGATGGTTTAACACTAGTAACATATTGACAATTTGGTTTTAAATATTGATAGCAATGATAATAGTTTTGGAAACATTTGTTATATTGATGATAAACAGTGTTGAAATGTTCAGCAGAAGCTTTACTTTTCCTTCTTTTATTGAAATAAGATGTATGATTGTTACTGTTGTTGTTGCTATTATTGCTACTATTGGAAATAGTTGAAGTTAAAGCACAACCTTCTTGATTAAGGGTTGATTCATCGATAGAATCCAGTCTACCATGTTTGATTGTATCTTCACCCGAAGAAGAAGAAGATGATGATGATAAAGCAGTGGATCCACGACCAGCACCAACTGATTTTGTAGTAGTTATATCTATAGTCATGACTTGATTTGATTAATGGTTGTTAGAGATATAAAAAGAAGGTTATTTAATTAATTAGCTGTTAAAAGCAAAAAAGAAAAAAAGAAAAAGTGGAGAGAGTGTGTGTGATTAGGGGGAGGGAGAGAAAATCAGTCAAGTCAAAAAGAGAGATAAAGAATATTAGAGTCAAATAAAAAAAAAAAAAGATTGGTGCCAAACAAATGATCAAAGCGGGGTGGTAGAGAGAGAGGGAGAATCAAATTTTCCTCGACAATTTACAACAATTAATTAAAACAACCCAACTAACGTATCAACTAAAAATAAAAAGAAAAGAAAAGAAGACAATGATGTTGCACTAAACTTCCTAATAGACTAACATCCCCCATTATTTGACTTTATCTAAATTGAATACTCAAACGACAATAACAACAGTAAGAGCTTAATACATACAATCAGGACATAACAAAGACTTGAAAAGGAAAAATGGGTAGGAATATACAAATGGTCCCCCCCCTCCCCCAATTACCATCACCCATGATATATCACCTCTCGACAACTTCTAATACAAAAACTCATAATCAAACGTATGTTAAACAAGAAAAAAAAAAAAGAAAAAAGCAATGATCTTATAAGTATATTATATACAGGAATAAAATTATTCAGGGGAGTGCCTTATGCTCAATACTAACAGCTAGTTACTAACAGCTAGTTACTAACCCATAATTATAACAGTAGTCCAAATGTGTAAATAATTATATAAGCAAGCCATCAATTGCTACTACTATTGTTTATTAGCATAATATTTGTTGTTGTAGTTGCTATCCATATTGGCTGTGCTTGTTTATATGCAGGAATGACCATAAGATTATTAGTGTTCCGTTTTCGGTAAATGAGACACTAATTCTTTTTTTTTTCTGGGGTAGTAGGAGTCGTAATTGATGGGGAGAGAAAAAGGATAATTGCTACCAATTAACATACAAGCTAACCAAAAAAAAATTTTGTTCTTTCAAATTTGACTGATATTTATTTAAACTTATTTCGCATCAATTTTGGCTTAAACATTCTCTCCCACTTTATTCTTTGCTGTTGAGTCAAATACACCTTTACTTGAAGCGAATTCAAAAATCTATCTATACTTTAATAATTTTAAAAAAATTTATATTAACATAAACTATGTAATAATAATAACAAAACGAAACAGAAAAATATAAAATTCTTCACCGAAAACATAAAAATAAAAAAGCATTAACACTGGTTCGAAAAAAGAAACACAAAAACATATCAAGAAAGAATAAAAACATAAACACCCCAAAAATAATACAATTTCTTAAACAAAATGGGTATAGGTATATGTGTAGGAAAGAGAGTATCAACTAAAATAGCTCTTTGCTCTCTTCTAATAATAAAAAAAAGTGGCAAAATCTCAAACCATGAAGTAATCAAAATAATCGAGTATTCAAAATACTCACCGAAAATAGTAAAACAACAACCAAATAAATACTGCTTGGACAGCATTTACTTTAAAATTAAATAAATCCAATGAAAGTTGTCAAAATGATAGCAATAAACGCAGATTTGCCCACTGAAAATTTAGATCCACTATTTTCTGTGGCAATAGGAATTGTTACTCCTGTAGAACTGGAAATAGCTCCGGATTGACTTGAAACAAATGAAATCAAAAGACTGTTGCCAGAATACGAAGGAGAACCACTAACAACACCACCAGCACCGACAGCAGCACCAGTTACTGTGCTTGGATTACTATTACCTCCACTTACAGTTGGTGTTTGATTTGAACCAACATTGTTTGCACCCAGAGGCAATACACCATTTCCAGAACCACCAGAAGAATATGGCCATGATTGTCCAGCAGAAGCAGAAGCAGCAGCAACAGTAATACCAGAGGCAGCAGAAGAAACCTTAGGATTAACAATGCCGACAGTATTAGAACTAGAACCAGAACCAGAACCAGAACCAGAACCAGAACCAGAGTCAGAGCCAGAACCTGCAGCTATAGTATTACCAGCATTTGAATAATCAGTAGAACCTTGACCACCAACAGAAGTAGTTACTGCACCAGTAGCAGTTATAGCAGTTGTGATTGCATTACCAGCACTAGTAAAACCAGTAGAATCTTGAGCCTTAATTGTATTAGAAACAGTAGCAGCCCCAGTAGTAACATCTATACTAGCGATAGGTACCCCATGGCCATTATCAGTAGACGTAAAAACACCTGGTACTTGAGTCGGACAGGGAACTGAACTCACCAAAGTTGTGGTACTTTCAAAACACTTATTCTTGATACAATGAGTTATTATAGAAGTCACTGTTTCTTTAGTATACACAGTAGATGGGACAACTGATGTAACGGTTTGTTCAATACCTTTAGAATCCGTACTAACCACAACTACACCTGTAGCAGTAGACAATTCTCCATTAGGACAAGTAGTGACATACTCTGTGGTGAATAAAGTGGTCACAGGATATACTGTACCAGCTGGTTCTGGGAAAATTGTCAACGTAGCGATTGATGTACCTGATTGACTAACAATACCAGACTTAGTGGACACTAAACCATCAGTATCTGTAGCTACCCATGTTGATGTAAATTCAGTTTCAATAGCACCAGAAATGGTAGTTGGAGCAAACGTACTCAATGTGGTAAAATATGTACCCGACTGGTCGATAATACCGGATTTCGTAGACACTGATCCATCAGTATTAGTGACTTCCCAAGTTGATGTGTATTCAGTTTGAACAGCGCCAGATGAAGTAGTTGGAGCAAAAGTAGTCAATGTGGTAAATGATGTACCTGATTGACCGACAATACCGGACTCAGTAAAGACCGATCCATCCGACTTTGTGACTACCCACGTAGATGCAAACTCAGTTTCGGTTGCAGTCATGCCACTTGTTAGTTGTTGCGCTGCAGTGTCCGAATTCATTGCTGAGGTTGCAGGTCCACATGAAATATCATCTCTCTTACATACAACCGGAGGTTCAAAGGTAGTAATAGTGGTGAATGAGGTACCGGATTGACTAACAACACCAGAGTTAGTAGCAACTGAGCCGTCGGAATTAGTAGTGGTCCAAGAGGTGGTGTACTCTGAAGTAGCGTCTGGTGCAAATGTGGTGATGGTGGTGAGGGAAGAACCAGATTGACTGACAACACCAGAATTAGTTTCAACAGAACCATCAGAGTTGGTGGTAGTCCAAGTGGTTGTGAATTCAGATTCAATTGCAGTGGCATCACTTGTGGGATCTTGTGCTGCAGTGTCCGAATTTGTTGCTGAGGTTGCAGGTCCACATGAAATATCATCTCTCTTACATACAACCGGAAGTTCAAAGGTAGTGATCGTGGTGAAGGAAGTACCAGATTCACTGACAATACCAGACTCAGTGGAAACAGATCCATCACTGTTAGTGACTTCCCATGTGGTTGTGAATTCAGTAGTAACATCGGCAGCAACACTAGATGAGGTTGGTGGTGGGAAAGTAGTGATAGTGGTGAATGAAGTACCAGATTCACTAACAATACCAGACTCAGTGGAAACAGATCCATCACTGTTGGTTACTTCCCATGTGGTTGTGAATTCAGTAGTGATATCAGATGAGGTGGTTGGTGGTGGGAACGTAGTGATCGTGGTGAATGAGGTACCAGATTCACTGACAATACCAGACTCAGTTGAAACAGATCCATCACTGTTGGTTACTTCCCAGGTAGTGGTGAATTCAGTAGTGATATCAGATGAAGTAGCAGAAATTGCTGAATCTGTTGGTGTTGCGGATGCAACACTAGATTGAGTATTATCAGTTGATGATACATTACTAGTTGATGGATTAGATACTGATGTATCTGAACTACTGAGTGTTGATAATGATGAAGCCGAGTTAGTTGACGAATTATCACTAGTTGTTGGTGAGAATGAGGAAGAGTCTTGACTACTTGATATGGTATTAGTTGAAGATTGCAAGCTGCTAGTTGGAGTCAGAGATACCGAAGACTCTTGACTACTTGGTGATTGAATAGATGAGGATTGTTGGTCACTTGAGCTTGGAAAAGTAGACGAAGACTCAGCTGTCGAGGCAATTGATGATTGACTACTTGAAGGTGAGCTTGCTGAGGAGGATCCATTATCGGAACTTGAAACACTGGACAATGACACACTATTTGTAAGTGGAACACTCGAAGACAATTGGCTACTAGAACTTGGAACTGTAGATGAAGCTTCAGTACTTGAGCTAGGAGTAGTTGAAGAAAACTGGTTACTGGAACTTGGAGTAATTGATGATGCTTTACTACTTGAAGATGGTGGTGGAGTAGAAGATGGTTGGCTACTGGATGAAGGTTTGGTGCTTGAGGATGACGGAGCAGTTGAAGAAACAGTGCTGCTACTGCTACTACTTGACGACGAAGTTGGAAAGATTGTAGTACTTGAGAACCATGATCCGTTACTATCAGTCAGAATATCAACCACACCAGTTTCTGTCAATGGCTTACCAGCAGAATTTGTTGTTGTTAATGTGGTCGTGTACTCGGTTGGATTTGTTCCTGGAGCGGTAGGCACGGGTTTACATGCAATCTTACAAGATGCAGGTAAAGCTCTTGGTGGAACAGGACCACTATAAGAAACCGAGCCAAGTATTGTCGAGGGAATGCCAGCACCATCGTCAGTAACAATCAGAAATAAACTAGGATTATAACCAGGACCAATATTAAAATCTTGATACACAAAAAAATTTCTCAATCTTAAAATACCTGTGGATGGATTATAACTATATGCTGGATTCCATATATTACCGATCAATGGAAGAGTAACCCCGACCATATTACCGTTACCAAACCCATAGACATTAAACACTTGAGGGGTTGAAATAGCTTGAACAATTATGGAAGATTGGCTGTCTGCCAAATAAAAATTTTGCGATGTGGAAACTGGTAACAATACATTGGCAATATATATTGTCGAGTTACGATTGGCAGTGAAACAACCAGAACCGTTGATGCTTGTGGTCTGTTTGTAGACTTCGTTAATCAAACAGATTTGACCATTATTGGTTATTGAACCTGATGGTGTCCCAAGACTAACAATACCAGAACTTCTTTGATTTTGATAAAATGCCATCAATCCACTGTTTGACCAAGATGCAGCAGTAAGAGCCATAACACTAGGTAAAACACCAGAAGCAGAAAAATACATTTCTCCAGTGTTGACAAGGGATAAACCAACTAAATTATATGTGGACGATGTTAAGGAAGGCAGGGAATTGAACGCAATAATACCATTGTTTTGAATTGTGCTAAGCAAAGAAGTTAATGTGACTTGAAGTGACAAAAGGGGTGAAGTCAGGGTAATGTAAAGACCAGCATTGGGCTGAACAGTTAAACTTCCAACAAGGGTTGATATAGCATTGTTGATAATTGACCAAGAAGCTCCAGAATTGATGGTGATATTTCCAACACTAACGTCAAGAACACCGCGATCGACTCTGTTTTGAGTGATAACAAGAGCTAAGACAGAATTAAGCAAAAGCCAAAAAGTGAAAAAAGATTTCCGAAAGATTATCATTTTTGTTTTTGAAAACAGCTGTTGTTAATTGTTGTTGATAATACAATTGGAAATTTAACTAAAAGATCTGGGAGAGTATTACTAGGCTGTATTTATATATTCGAAATAAGGTTTCGTGTTGTTTGTTGTTTTGCAATAGCCCCAAACATATTTTGCTTTAGTTCCATGTGTTCCATCTAAAAGCATAATTGCTGATTGCAAAAAATGGAAAATAAAAAACTGTATTCTTGTTTTGGGGTTTAGAAGACAATTGGGTAATAAGAAGTTGTGCATCGAGAGAATACTTGAAATTTCAATTCCGATGACAAATAGAATTTAAGATATCGGAATTGCAGTTTTCAGTTTAAACTAGAGGAATATTATGTAGAATATTTAGCCTGCTATACCTGAACTTAGCCAAATGTATAGGGTTAGTTTTTATAACCCTTGATACTCAGAACTAGTTTTCAAATTTTTTTTTCTTTTATTTCTTTTCGGAATTATGGCACCCAACATTTTAAACCCAAAATCCCATTATCTTTGTCATAATGTTTAAGTTTTAGTATTTGATTTATACATAGACGAAATCTTTAATGCAAGAATCGATATGAGTTCACAATGGTCTAGAAAGAAACCTATCGATCTATTAAGGGGATTTTTGACAAAACAACCAAAGTATGGAAATGAAATGATTACATGCATTAAAGTGAAAACTTGTCATTTTACATAATGACAATTTAATGCATTTGATATCCAAGCAGAGAATATAAATTATTATTTTAATGAAATCGGAAAAGCAAAAAAGAAAAAAACAACAACTGGGGATGATATTACTTTTGCAGTTTAAGGGAAAGAGAACAGGCAATCTAATGACTTTTTAGAAGAATACTTATTAAAAATAAGCTCATTCCGTTTACGGCAAACCTTTGTTGGGTAAAAACGTTTTTTTTTCATTTGCAGAGCAAAGAAAGGATGAATCTACATACTGACTATAAGATATATTACTCTGTATAAGCAAGGATGGGAATAGGGAGGTAAATGGATTGGTTATGAAACTGAATTGAATAACTAAAGATAGTATTATTTTACACATTTGCACATTTAGCACCCGAAACATTTTTTTACAGGGAATAGAAGGGAAATTCCACAAAACCCAATTAGAAAAGTGCTACTAAAATTATCATTAGCAACAGCAACGACAACAACAATGATATTGGGAGTAGATGAAATTATTATACTTTTACAACATGTTTTTTTATTGGATTAGCTTTTTTCTATTATTGTTTGCTTGTTTGTTGTTGCAATTTGATAAATGCGAATTATACGCGTTTCAGTTTATTGAAGGTAATGGTGGTTGATTCAGACTTGAATTAGCATTTGATCTGTTTCCGTTGCAATCTGGATACATTGGCAAAAGTTTATCCTGTGATACCAGATAACTTTAAATAAGAAAAGTGTTTTTCAGGTGACATATACTACAGTCTCATGAATAAAGAAAGAAAATGTTACGATAGAATTTCTCCGACAGTATTGAAAGCTGAAATGGTATAGTTTCATGCCCTTTTGGGGAGTCGATGTTTCCGTTTGAAAAAATACTTTAGTCTATGGCATTTTTCCTTCGCTGAAAGATATAGTTGAAATAACTCTTGTTTTTTTTTAGTCAATTTTGCAGCAGAGGCGGACTCGGTATTCTAAGAATGGTGATACTACCACCATTGTGGTTGTTCAAATTACTTCAACAAAATATTTAGTTCCTTGCGTCATACTCTTTACGTCTTCTTTTGCTTTCTTGAACTACCTTTGTTTTGTGTCAGAATAAAAGAAAGTGCAAGATTTACGATTTATAAGAAAAGCAATTATTATGATCGCCCGGGAATTTCCTAAATAAGCCACAAACAAGGCGAATGAATACATTAGTCAAAGTATGAGGCAAGTATAATGCATTTAATGGTAAAATTCAGTATGGATTTGATGTGCATAGAGGAGGAATCTTGCATTAAGAATCGCGGTTGTAGAAAAGCAAATCTCAATTGCTCATTCCAGATTATTTTCAATACTGAAGACCTTCGAGATTTTATAATTGTGATCTTAACAGCTATTTAATTCTTCAAGACTGTTCACTGAGGACCTATTGAAACTATTGTTGAACTGATAATCTACCCGTGATCAGTTGAGTAATCTATTGTTGTGCCACGTTATTAAAGAAGCAAAATAAGGGGGACATTTCTTTTTCTACCCGTTTTAAACTGTTTAAAATTCCTTTTTCTTGGTATTTGGTTTCTCTATTATATTTTGGACAACGTGGATTACCGAATGGAATGAATTAGAAGTATGACAAAAAATAGTTACGCGCCATGGTGAACTTTTTCTTTTTGTTGCATTTTTGTTTTTTTTGTATGTGGCATTGCTTAATTGGGTGATGTTCAGTATTTTAAGCAATGCCGATGATAATGCATAAATTAGCCTAAATCTAGGGAAGTTTCGGTTAATTTTTTGTTTATGGTTGCATCTCTTCACGTGTTTAAAGTTTAAAATATTCTGCTTTTATTGTTTTTATTGTTTTTTCTTCACTAAAACGATTACAGTCTGCTTGAGTTAGGAAACGTATTAGAAATAATTAGCAACTTGCAAATTCAAATTATGTGCAAGTACGTTAGTAGCCCTGATGACAAATAATTGAGGCAATTTATTGTTACTGAATTGGGTTAACGTCCTCCCTAAAACTGACTAGCAATGATGCTTTCAATCGACTATATTACGTGAAATTGGGGAATGAAATTCACCACTAGAATCTAGAATAAGCCTCAAATGTAGCCAGAGCACCAGATATGATTAGGAAACAACATTTGCAATGGCATATTTCCATATCATTGGCATCGCCTTTTTCCATTTACATCTCTTATCCGCTATCGTATACGCAAACTGTATTATCTCTAAATGATCTCATTAAACTTTCTGGTTTTTTTTTTGGTATCGCAATTTTAATTACTCGATTGTTATATCAAACTTTTTTTGTGTCATTTTTTTGCTTCTCATCCGCAAGAAGTTGAAACTCAAATAATTATACTTTTCATACAGTATTGACAAGACATAAATCTACTCAAAGTGTACCAATAGCTAAGCTTTGTTTCGATGGGATATATGTATTCCAAGAAACAGTTTTAATGTAATCTGATATTTAGGAGCCAAACTCTAAAGACCACTTGATTATTATCCCATGGCAATTCTTTTTCTGTTTTTCTGGTAAGATTTCGTAAATTCCATAACAGTTAGTATATACGAAAGAAGAATTTAGTTTTGTGTACGTTTTTTTCTTCAATCATTAAATTAACCTTCTATAATAATTTCAAAGGCAATATTGCAAATAAACTAAATAAAAATATAGTTATCACAAAAGTTTGAAACAAACAAACATGCCTACCATCCCTTTTTCTACTTTGTACTCTTGTTGTGAATGTTTTTAAAATAGTACTTAAATTATTTTCTATTTTTTTAAAAAGCATTTTAACTACACTAACAATTCATGAAAAAAATACCACCGGTAGCAACATTCTTTTTAATGGATAAATGAATTTTACATCTTGAACAATGCCGTATAAAGTATGGACAAAGGGAAAGGCGGTAAGAATAGTAACAAAAATTAAAACCATATTAATTACTAATTTGATTACTAATTTAATCACTAATTGTGTGGGGAAATATGGTTAGAAATTGGTTTGTTCATTTAAAAAATGGGTTATGCAACACTGCCCAGTTCTAGCTTGTTGTAATTATTGTAGTGGTCCAATTTTTTAATAGAAATTCTAATTTGAAATACTAGTGAGTAATTATTTCTGTATAGTCACGTGGTTTTTATTTCCCCATTGCGTAAAGGATCAAAACAACCAAGTAATGGGCTCAACTAAATTTGTACCGCCTTATCAACAGAGGCAGAACAATTTTATTGGGCAGTGTCGAGAGGAACTTCACAAAATGTAGTACTTTCAAAGTTTCATTTACTCAAATTTTTCGGTCTGTGCACTTATAAACGAATAAAAACTTACCTGTATAGATTTGATTTAGAGCTATAATTTTACAACAATTGATCACGTGCACAACCATGATAAATACCAATTTCAACACATTTAAGCTTTATAATGCACAGTGAGCGATTGAATTTTTATTTTTCAACCAATAGCTTATTCTATGATTGATGTTGCATTTGAATCAAGGTCATTAATAGGACAAACAGTATTAACACGAACTATATCCCACAGTTTGTTTGCAATTCTATAGTAGCCATTATCTGATGTTCTTGTTAGGGCACGATAACTAAAATTCAATTTTATACTAATACTAGTATTACACAGTATGAATGTTACTCGTAAGACTGTTTACTTGGATCTGTCTTGTAGGATTGTCCAGAGAATATTAATGACTTGTATCTCCTGTAATGGTTACCAAGTTATTTTTTTTTTTTTGTAAAAATTGGTACCAATTATGAGCAAAAATGTGCCATTGTTTGCTCAAACTCATGCATCGTCGTAAGTAGATACAGTTTGGTTAACCAACAGTTTCCTCAAAGAAATGTACGAAATTCATTTTTTGAAGGTCAATTAGTATATATATTTTAGGTAGAAAAAGGACATTGCAAATAGTTCAGTTACACGTGTTTTGATAATGTCTTCAGAAAGAGTATTATATTGTTGGGGGTTATAAATTTGTTAAAGCTAACCATTTAATTTCTTGATATTTTTAATATCCACACTGGCAAATATATCAAATATGTAATATGTGATAGTTGAATGTATGTAAAATCAAATAACTAGGGTGTTTCGGATTAACCGAGTTTGTAGTGGAAAACCTGATGGTAGATAACGGAAAAATTGTTGTTCACTGGAAATATGCTGTTCCATAGATAAGAAAATCCGGCTCAACTAAAAAGAAGATAAGAATTTTTGACTTCTTTCTTCTCTGTTGGAGTTTGCCCGTATTCACCATCCTTATTCTCCTTTCCCCTCTTTTAGATTTCTCGGATAAATTCCCAACACAAAAATATTTCCCAACAATTTTTTTTTTACACCTAAATATAGCAAAGATGTTCAAGTGTAGATTTCTTTTTTTACTAGACACTTACAATTTACATTCAACATATCAACAAGCCATAAGTAATTTATTTAATTAGTAAAAATACACACTATGTAAATGACGTATTTACTAGACAAAAACAAGTAGAAACATATCTCGAAAAAAAGGAAAAAAATATTGAACATTGTTGCGTATTTGAAATCAAGGAAAGAAATACAACAACAACAAGAGTGACCGCGTCAACAGCTTACCAGCCTCCTAATAAAAACTTTCTAAGGTCGTCTGGGGTAATTTTATCTTTTTGAATATCAGAACCAAGACCATTCAGCATCATGGTGTCCAAAGCAACTTTGAAATACTTAAGAATTGAAGAAGAAATATTTGGATATTGAAAGTTACTTAATCTTTTATCATGTTGACAACCAGAAACAGTTTGTTTACCATTAAATCTATCAATGATCCAAGTCAAGGCAGCAGGAGCACCCACAACGGTTTCAGTAAGATGACCATTAGTACCATCTTCAGCAAATTCCAAAGATGAAATACCACCTTCGCACCAATTTTGATAAGTTTTTTTAACATTAACAATAGGGACAATTTGATCAATTGAACCATGATAAACAAATATAGGGATTTTTGGTACTAATTGTTTTTGATAAACTAATCCATTATCTTTAACGATTTTAGCAATTGTTGAGCTTTTCAAAATATCCCAACCAGTTTTGAAAATCTTATTGTCACCAGTTAAGAACAGAGTATTGATATAATCGATCACACCATCAGCTAAACAATGACTATCAAATTCATCAAACACTGATTTTTTGTCTGTATCACTCTGCAAAATTGATTTGAATTCCGGATACTCATTAGCAACACCACCCAAGGCATTTGCCACAATTCCTGCAAATACAGTACCATCAGCTGCTTGTGCGGTAGCAGTAATGTTGGTAACAAATCCACCTAAGGCAGCACCCAATAAGTTACCACCTAATTCAGGTGCGTAGCTTGGTTGTAAAGCAGCTGCCCATCCAGAGGCTAATGACCCACCAGAATATCCCCACATGACAACTTTAGCATCGTCTTTAATGTTGGTGATTTTACCAGATTTTAATGCTGCACGAATAGAGTTTAGCACAGCTTGACCTGATTGTTTACCAATAGTGAATGTCAGTTTAGGTCCTTCATAATCAGGAGACACAACATAATACCCCTGTTCCAACAACGGTGCTAACAAGAATGTTTCAGCTTGGGTAGCCAAAGTACTTAAATCAGAACCAAATTGAAGAGCATAGGAAGGAGCACAATCACCTTTAGCAGAATCCTCAAATACTTGATAAGAAGCAACTTTGGAAGGGTCAGCATTAAATGGTTGAATAACAGTAGTGACAATAGCATTTGGATTACCGAATGAATCTTCGGATCTAACTAAAAGTTGCCATGAGTTTTGGATCTCGAGGGGAGCAAATCTACCAGTTATAGACTTTGGGGTTTCCCTGGATTGCAAAATATCACCAACAGCAGCCTTTTCAAAACCTTTAGGAGGATTATAGAAGGGATCGTTGGATGGTTTGGTTAGGAAAATAAGACCAGCGTAAATGGGAGTAATTAATAAGAACAATAAAAACAACATTTGTTATTGATGTAGATAGAAATGAATACAACTAAGTGATTTTGGAAGTAACTTGGAGTTTATTTATAGTATTTGATATCGATAGGGAGATAATTTGATTGAGAGAAAGCTTTAATAGTGAGAGAATAGAGTTTGAAGTATTACAACACAACATCTACCAGACCCATTACTCTCCCTTTTTTGGATTCAAAATCTTACGATAATTCTTCAATCTTATTATTACAACAGAAATATGTGATGTTATTCACCTGTTACAGTTTAGAAAGTAAAAGTGAGTAGTAGCTAGTACGTGGGGGAAAAATATGTTGTAAAATAGAAAGCACTCCTTTATTTATTTAAAGAAATAAAAGAATCCAATGTTAATAACGCAAAAGTTTGATGTAAATTCCCTTGTTGACGCAGGTATTTCATACAATTAGAATTGTTATTTCTGGAACAAAGAAGTAGAGAAACACATCGATTAAACTAAAACTTGATGGAATTCTTTTAAACGATTCTTTAAAATTAGCTAACGTAGTTTTCTCTTAGAAACTATTGTTTGATGTTGTATAAATCTAAATGGATACCAGTATCTTGTATTACCACCCAAGAATTAATACAATGTAAATGATAAATATCTTTGGTATATATTCACTATGAGTGGAAGAGCTTTTCCGCTTTCTCGACCCTAAGGAAATTGTTTCTAAAATTAGCAACAATGATGCATTTTTCCAAGTGTCAAATTGGCATTGTTCCTGTTTTGCTTGGATTTAATTTGCCTTTAATATGCCTTGAGCATTCCAATTTGTTTTTCCAGATTTTCAAGTTCAACACCCATGCTGTATAAAAGTTGTAGTAAATGTTATAGTTGTTTTCTTCTCTAGGAGGTTTATACTCTACCCGTATTATTACACAGTAGTTTGGATATTTGCATAGACATACACAACACACACAAATTAGTGAATTGTACCTGGTACAAGTGGGCTGGGTTAGATTTGTATTATTATTGGGCATCTCGGGAGTCTGATTTTATCCTTAAAAATTGAGGGATATAGCTTAAACAATGAAAAATGGCACTCATTATTCATATATGATTGAATGGTTGTTTTTTTTGCATCAATGTACTGTTCTCACGCCATAAAGTTCTCGCTACCAACAATTGATTATAATTGAATTATAATTACAAACAAAATATCTTGTTATGACTTGTTTGATCTGGTCTGAATATTTTGAAACACGACTAACAACGGAAAAGAGTTTAACAATGAATGTGTTATTGAATTGGTTGTTGTAAACTGCTTTCGAATTGTCTCTAATAAGAGTGTTACAAAAAAAATGTAATTCCATAAACTCGAATAGATTAATTCAATCACGAATAACCAAGAAATTAAACATCTTTCTAATAACACTAGCTCTGACAATCCCGTTGAAGTAGGATAAACAAGTTGAATTCATTGAAACCAACATAGTTTAAAAAGGAATTTAACAAACTATTGTGATTGAAAACACCACTTGTATCTAATGGACCAAAGAAAAAAAAATTGGGTATTTCCTGTATACAAACTAATTGTAGTGGAACAATGCAAAAGCAGACCTCGAAGGCAAGAATGGAATAGGATAAAGTGGAAGGGAGTTGAAAAGTGAAACCACTGTGAGCGGAGAAAACAAATGGTGTTCAACCTGATTCAGTTTTATGGTGACGATTGTTCACAACAATTAAGAAGTACAATAATCAAGGAATAATTGATGTTTGGTAGAAGTAATAATTTTTTTTTTCTATTACAACAACCCAGAATAAACGAAAAGAACAACAAAACCGGAACGATGGCTAAAAAAAATAGAGGTAGGTCGTGAAAAATCACTAAAATTTATTTTCCAACATTTTTTAATTATTCCTTTTGGTTGCAAAGTTTCAACGCGATTTCCCCTCTCCTTACTTTCTCTTTTTTTTTTGACTCATCTCGTAGAAATTCAGAACATCTGATACACTTCCCCCCCCCCCCCCATTTCTTTATTTTTAGGACAGGCTGGCTGGCCCTAGTATTTTTGTCTTCTGCCAATCAATTATCCCCTCCCCTTTTTGTTTAAGCCCAGTAAGGGGGGCGGGGGATAGAGTTTCATCATTGTTTCAATATTTTTCTCTATACGACAACAATTTAGTTCAACACAACAATTTCTTTGTAAATGTTTGCAATTTCCCCTCTTCCATTCATCCATCGTTCTGCCGATTTTTGAATTTTTATTTTGACACATCGGCCATTTTTGCCACACTTATCTTAGCACTGATCTTGTTATCAATTCAAATTTAAACGTAACCGTTTTAGAAATGCTGTACACAAAAAAGAGGGGGGAGGAAAGAGATAAAGGAGGGGAGGCGTAGCAAAATGTTGGTTGCTCAACAGTTCTCAATTTAGTTGGTGTATGAAAGAGTGATGTGGCTGTGTTCAGTGGGTGCAATGAGTCAAAGAGTTTGTCGCGATGTCAGGGGGGGGGGCACACTTCTCGGCCCATCTCATCTCTTAGTTCCCCTCTCGTTCCTTCTAGACTCATTGGCTCGAAGGAAGCAAGCAAAAAAAAAAAACCTAACCGAAGTCAAAAACAAAATGGCCAGTGAAAATATTCTAAAGGGAGGGGAGGGGAGAGAGAAACAGAAAGAAAAAGGAGGAGATTCTTAGTATGTGTAAAGACAAAGAAAAAAAGAGGAGAAATTGTACCAACTAACCAAGGGAGGGGAAGAGATTAGGATTTTCCATAGATAAAGAAAAAAAAGCGCACATACACGACGCATCTTAATATATAAATAAACCTTATCATGATTGCAAAAAAAAAAAGAACTTCAATTTGTTTTTCAATTTCTTTCCATCAATTCCTTAATAAGTTATATAACTATTCCTTCTTTCTTTCTTGTCTGCCTCCAATTATCAATTTTAATTTCTTTATAACACTTGCCCCAATCACTATGTTGAGATCAATAATCAAATCATTCAAACCATCTGCATCTTTTTCTTCTTCAATCATTTCCCCTAAATCAACTACTTCTTTAAGTACCAGTTCACTAAAACCATTGACAGTATATCATAATTCAAACTTGTTAGTGTCACATCAGTTAGTTGCTAAATTGAATAATTTCAATTCAACCACAGATTCTCCAACTAATAATAAAATAACATTCAATTTGAAAACTAATGAACAGTTATCGGAATCCGATTATAAATTTATAATTGATGAATGCTTATATATTCATCCCGATAATAAATCAATATTGTTGCAAATATTCCATAATAAATATCATATGGATAAAAAAAAATTGATTAAAGATTTTACTTTACATGATTCAATCTTTGAATACAACAATTTGATTAATAATAATAAGAGCTATCCTTTGATTATTGATTATAATCATTGTTTGATTGCTAATGATGATGCTTCATTTGATAGAATAATGATGAATTATTTAACCTGTGGTATACAAAATACCACCAGTAGTAATTCTACAGCTGCAAGTCATGGTTTTACAACCAATGGTAGTAGTAGCAGTAGTGGTAATGGCGGTAATAATAGTACTGGTACTGTTAAATATAACGATTTGGTTCATCCTCATATGGCTGAATTTGCTGATTTGTTTTAAAATAAATACCTTGGTGGCTTAATTTTTTTGTTTTTGTTTGATTTTCACTTTTATAACTTGATAGAATTCCTATATATACATAATATCTTTAATTAATAAATCTCGCTTTTAATGATATTTTTAAATGTAATTTTGACATGGAATTAAACATATATTTACAAACTATTAATTGATTATACATTTACCCATGCATTGCCACACATACAAGTACGCTGAAACACCATAGTCCATAAGCCTGTGACATCTCCCACAAGTGAAACTGCTCGACATCGAGTACACACTCGTAATTTCTCTCCCTTTGCCAAACTAGTACTAGTACTGCTATCAGAAATTATCAATTTCCGTAATGCATCAATAGTGTATGATGGGACCTCTTTTTTATTAATACCAATATTCAACCAATCAGTATCATAAAACATCAATTCAGAAAGTTTTGTTTCTCGAGAAATACTAATTGAATATCGATCAAGTATCATATTTGATAATTCTTCAATAATCGTATTGCTGATCTTGGTACTACTATCATTATCATCATTGACATCTATTCCTTTAATCAATAATTTTTGTTCAAATTTTAATGCCGAATAAGGTTTATTGGTGGAAGTGCCAGAATTACCATTGACATTTCCATTAATGGAATTGTTTGCTGTTAATATCTTTTGTGGTACTTCTTTATTCAATAATGCATCACATTCACGTAAATAACTTTCAAATAAATTCACGGTTATTGGTGAATTATTTGATATGGAAAAATATCGATTTAAGGATTCTTTCATGGGAGCAAATAATTTATTAGCTTCAGTTAAATCTTTATGTAATTTTTTCAAAATTTCATGAGTTCTCCCCATAGCAGAAATTGCATACATTAAAAAAAGTCTCGAAACTTTATTCAAAATCAATGGTAACACAATGGAATTTGATAAAGTGAGTTTACTAGTAGTGGTATTACCATTATTCAAAAAATTATTTTTAACATAAATCAATTGTAATAATTCTTGATTCAAATACACCAATAAATCAATTAACCATTTGAAATTACCAATTATCGACATAATACATTCTCCTCGTGTAATTGAATCTTGTAAAGTATCTTCACTAGGTTTTTTCTTCGACACTTGTCGATAAATACTCGATAAAGTAAACATTATCCCCAAACTAGCACTTCGAAGATTCAATACTATCCAAGCAATATCTGGAACAACATAGTTATTGGGAAAATGTGACAGTTGTTGAAATTCACCAAGAATTAGTTGTAATGATAACAATTTTTGTAATGATGCATTGTTGGATAATAATTTATCAAGTGATTCTTTGGTAATAGTATCCAAATGGAAATTAATTGCCTTGTGACATTCAATAATCACCAGATCACATAATTGTTTACCTAATTTATTTCGAGTAATGGTATCTCCATCTACTGCATCTTTTATTCGGTTGATTTCTGATTGGATTAATAATAATAAATCATCTGAACACGTACTGGTATACAATGCAAATGCATAGCGATGGGCAAATGCCACTGATGTATAATACAAATCATGAGAATTGGTGCCAAAATTATCAATTCTTTCCAATGGTTTTAATTGCAAATTGACCGTTTCTCCATAGATTTCAGTGTATACAATAGAAGACATAGTAGGAGATATTGCCAACACTAATCGGTTTTTATGGGAAATTTTTGGAAATTGAAATCCTTGATCAAAAAGATTTGAAATTAATTTAGGTGGGTAATCATTATTGTCTAGCTCCATTTCATCCCCGGTTACACTATTGTTGTTTTTACTATTGTTGACAATTTTCCATGAGGTTGTATCAACGACATCAACAGTACCATCCTTATAAATGATTGAAAAACTTAAATCTAAAAACCCATTGATGATCGATTCAATTTGTCCCCTTCTCATCAATTTATCTTTAAATACTAATCTAACAGATGAATCATCACCTTTCCAATCGATTTTCTTTTCTACTCCTAAATTATAAAATGCTTGTGATATAGGATTTTTCGACGTTTCACCACCACTAGTGGTATTAGATGAATCGGACTTTTCTAATGCATATCGATATATGATAGATGACCCATATGTAATCAAGATACTTAAACCCGATTTGGGATCAGGATTACTCGATATAATATCAATTGAAGAAAGTTCTTCAACTTTTAATTTCCCCATTTCAGGCACCACCAGTTGTGATTGCGATTCACCATCTTCTTCTTTAAAACATTGGATTGGTTTCATTTGGTGCAATTTCTTTAAAGTCAATCGAGGTGGTTTTTGTGCTTCCTTTGGAGTATGATAATGTTGATCTAATTTTTGTCTCTTGGCAGATTCAACAAGGAACCCCCAATTGATATCAATAGAATAAACATTGATATCATTGCTTAATGAGTCCCAGGCCGTAACAATGATCTGTTTATCATTATTGAACCCAATACTTGCCTTTTCAATTATTGAAATATTATCAGTTAAATTACAACATATTTTGTGGTATTCTACTTTATGCTCACCTTGATAAAATAATATAAATTGACCATTCTTTCTTAATGCCACACACGCTTGCTTTGTTGGGATTGGATGACATACTCCATATGGCTGATATTGATTAATTCCGTATCCATAAATCGACGAAGATGAATTCGATGAAGTCGTCGTGGGATTTTCAGCAAGTCGAGTTGCCGCTTTATTAACAATTTGCGGCTTTTCAATATTTAACCATTTGAAAGCCACTATTGATGCACCAGGATTAACTACTGAATTGATATCGGGATTAATAATATCTCTATAAATCATTTCCATATGATTATAAGATGTCAATTCAAAGCTTGGTGTGTTGATCGGAGAGTCTCCATGACCATTAGTCCCACTTCCATTGCCGATTTGTTTTGTATCTTTATTTTTTTCGGTATTGCCCTCAGTTTTGATAGTAGAAGTCGTTGTAATGGTTGACGGAATATGATTTGGATCTAATAACCCTACTCCGGCCAATAATATATAGAAATTCCCATAAATATCAGAAACAGCTAAATCGGTATTTAACGACCCCCAAGAAACCAAAGATAATTGAGGTAAAAAGTTGTTCTCTAATTTGATATTTATGGGTTCCGGTGATGCCAATTGCCATTTTTTCCCATCGGAATTCTTTATATAAGTTAATAATAGATTACTTTTGTTATTATTTGTTGTTGTTGTTGTTGTTGGGGTGGTGGTAGTAGTCGTGATAATTGGAGGGATATATGCTATGAATCCATTACGGGACCACGAAATCAAATTAGACGCTTTTGGAACTTGTTCAAGATGTCTACCAATAGTTTGCTTGTCAGTTTGAGTGGCCATGGTATGACTTGGTTGCTTTGGTTGACTTGGTGGGTTGCATGAAAAAAAACAAGAGAGAATCAAAAACGTAATTTTTTTTTTCTTCTTTTTAACTCACTCACTTTTTTCCAACAAGACAAACTTTGTGGTTGAACACCAAAATCTATACCCTCGTCATTCACATCTACATCTACATCTACAATACAAACCATAATAACTCAAATTAAACAGAATTTCCTTTATTCAAAGATTTTTTTTTCTATATTATTTATATACTAATCTTCCCTTCGAGATTACAATTCACCTGGGACAGGATATTTACTGACCCAACTGACAACTTCTTTATCTAATTGTTTAACTTTATCACTTTCATCAGCTAATTTTTTAAATGATGCCAATAATTCTTTTGGTACTTTACCTTGTTCTTGAGCTTTTAATTCAATGGCAATGTTAACGGCTTGATCAATGAATTCAGCAACTTTATCAAACTCTTCTGGCCCAAATCCTCTAGTGGTCATAGCTGGAGTACCAACTCTTAAACCTGATGGGAAAAGAGCTGATACATCACCAGGAACGGTGTTTTTATTGGCAGCTATGTTGGCTCTTTCCAAAACAGCTTCAACTCTAGCACCATCAATATTTCTTGATCTTAAATCAACCAAGATCAAATGAGTATCAGTACCATCGGAAACCAATTTGAAACCCTTGGAGACTAATGCATCAGCAAAATGTTTGGCATTAGAAACAACTTCTTGTTGGTATTTAACATATTCTGGTTCAGTACATTGTTTTAAAGCAACTGCTAAAGCAGAAATAGTATGATTATGTGGACCACCTTGATGCCCTGGGAAAACCGAGAAATTGATCTTTCTTTCCAATTCATAAGGAATTTCTTTACCCTTTTTGGTAACCTTTCTGATTCCTTTTCTAAAGAAAATCATGGCTCCTCTTGGTCCTCTCAACGATTTATGGGTAGTAGTGGTGACAATATCAGAATATGGGAATGGTGAATCAGTAACACCAGCAGAAACTAACCCAGAGATGTGGGCCATATCGGACAATAAGTAAGCTCCAACCTTATCAGCAATTTGTCTCATTCTTTTGTAGTCAATGACACGAGAATAAGCTGAAGCACCAGCAACAATTACTTTAGGTCTAAACAATTGAGCGTTTTTTTCTAAAGTATCGTAATCAATTATACCAGTTTCTTCATTTAATCTATATGGCATGGTTTGGAAGTATTTGGAAATGTAGGAAATCTTGGTAGTGTTGGTTTGATATCCATGAGACAAATGACCACCATGAGGTAAATCTAAACCCATAATTCTGTCACCAACTTCTAAAATTGCACTATAAGCATACAAATTGGCTGGAGCACCAGATAATGGCTGTACATTAACCCCCCATTGAGATGGGTCCAATCCAAATGCTTCTAAAGCTCTTTTTTGACATAATGCTTCAGCTTTATCGATTATTTCATTACCCCCATAATATCTCTCTCCAGGGTACCCTTCAGAATATTTGTTTTGCATTTCTGAACCCAACAAATCCATAACTGCTTTAGAGGTAAAATTCTCTGATGGAATCAAAGTAATTGAGTTCTTTTGTCTGGTTCTTTCTTGATTCAAAATATCCGCCATCTCAGGGTCAACATCTTGAACGGATTTGGAAATTAATGCTTGAGCAGATGGAGAAACGGCATAGGCTCTTCTTGCAAAAGCTGGCAAATTCTTGGATTGAGCTCTCACAGAACGACGTAACGTAGATGAAAGCATTATGGGTAGAATATAGTTTGGTTGGGAATGGGATTTGATGGAAAATTTTTCCAAAGAAATTTCAAGATTTTTTTTTTGTTTAGTGAGCCTGTTATGTTATTTTATAACAGTTCAACAAGGCACAACAACAACACCAATAAGGAAAGAAAAAAAAGTTTCGATGAATCATCTCCGAGATCACGTGACATTGGGGTAAACAAAGAAGTCAAACCTTCAAAAAGTGGAGTCAAAAAAGAAATAGTCACTGTCTCTAGTATTTTTTTTGCCCCATGACAAGCTAAGTTTTGACTCTGAAAGATTTCCCATGATCAATCCCACAAGTTTTGTTGTAAATACCACCACCAGCAACACCACAACCACAATACTGAATAAGACTAAACCATTTATCACTAAAGAAGTCATTAATTTTAATTCGTCTCAACGGATCTTGTTCGAGGATTTGACTCGTCAATAACAACGATTCAACTGGAAAATCAACAAAATATGGTTCTTGCAGAAAATTATCTTGATTAATAAATTGCTGATAGTCAGAGTTACTCCACATTGCCAGTTTCCATGGTTGTTTCTTGTTAATTAGATAACACAAAATTATACCCAAAGACCATACATCACTTGATTTTCCATCATACTGTATTGATGAGTATGTTTCAGGAGCAGTATAACTCTCAGATCCTACCAAGCCACGGGATAATTCGTTGTTATTGAGTTTTTGAGCAGTTGCAAAATCAATCACTTTGATCAACTTATAATTAACATCAAATACCACATTTTCTAATTTGAGATCTCGATGACATATATCCAATTCATGCAAGTAATTGACAGCGTTGGTGATTTGTTTCCAGATACACAACATTTCGTTTATGTTGAAGGTGTTTGTTTGTTTGATTATCAATTGGTTTAGATTGGCAGTACCCAATTCTAAGAATAGTTTTATCGTTGATCCAGAGAACGATACATCATAGTCATAAATTTTAATAATGTTGCAGTGTGATAGTTTCGATAGTATTAGATATTCATACAACACTCGGGTTTTGTAATCCTTTTTGGATTCGTGAATATCTTTAGTATGGTATGTTTTCACAGCATATTGGAAATGTGGTAGTGTTTTAGATTGATACAAGTCAACTGATCCGGTAATCCCTTTCCCTAGTTGACTAGACTTTATATCATTTCTGGAAAACTTATACTCTGAGTTTTGGTTTTCAACCTTGAATATTTTCTTAAACCCCATCATATGTAATGGATTTTTCGAGATCTCTGTTTATGGTGAAGTTTTTTTTTGTTGCCATTCCAAAATTTTATGTCCGTGCGTGAGCAATATTTGTTGTTATCAGTAATTAATAAATAAATATATATTACAGTCTAAACTTTCTATAAATCTTTAAATGCTTCATGGAAAAAGACACGATGAGGATTGGCATTACCAATTTCGGTTATCTTGTCAAATTCCTCCTTAGTTAATTCAAAATCGAATACATCTAAGGATTCCTTGATTCTATTTTCTTTAGCCGAGGTGGTGATTGGTAAAATACCTCTTTGTAAAGTGTATCTCAATAATAATTGACCAAGGGACTTGTTATACTTTTTCAGCAACTCTTCCAAGTACTCGGTCAATGGGTTGGCATCGAGTCTTGATGCCGGGGTCAATGGAGAAAATGCTTCCACCAAAATATTGTTTTCTTGAGAGTACTTGGTGATGTTCTTCGATTGATCTTGTAAGAACGGATGACTCTCAATCTGGTTGACTACTGGGTAAAATTCAGGTTCAGAAACCTCTTTTAATGCTTCCAAGTGTTTAATAGCGAAATTAGAAACCCCAATTTCTCTTATCTTACCTTGTTTTTTGGCTTCAATTAATACTTTCCATGTGTCAATTAAAGAATAGCCATGTGTGTTTTCCTCAGTGAAAAAAGGTTGATGAATCAAATATAAATCAATATAATCAGTTCCTAATTGTTTCAATGCTTTGTCAATTGATTCTTGGGGACTGGCACTACTTGCCTTAATATCATTCCAACCAGGGTTGTATTTGGTAGTGATCCAAAGCTGTTCCCTTGGAATACCCGATTGTTTAATTGCTTCACCAACTTCTGCTTGGGTATTATAAACTTCAGCAGTATCAATGTGTCTATATCCCAACTTTATGGCCAACAAAATTTGATCAACCAATTCTTGATTGATTTCGTCCAATTTTGAATCTTTTTTCCATTTGGTACCGGTACCAGTTCCAATTGAAAGTTCATCACCGGATTTTGTCTTAAATGTTCTACTTAATTTAACAGGATGGGTATGTGAAGTCATGGTAAGTGATTTCTTGTAGCAAAGGGAAAGATGGAAAAAGGGTAAAGAAATTCCGATCCAACGCTGTATTTATAGTATTTATCTGTTGTGACGCGGAATTATGATCCACATTAATTTTAACCTTACTGTGAAGCCACATTATTGATGATGACTAATCACATATGCAAAATTGTCAATCCAAGTACTCACAAATATAACCACTAAAGTAATATAGAGTTTTAGTTAATTCTTTTTCCGAGGTAAAAATAACTGCACCTCTACAAACTACGAGTTATATCCCTAATTCTTGCACCCACAATATTGAACAATACCTTTACCACACGTAGTACCTATTTTACAGTATATCTCACAACGACTCATAGTCATCCGTAGTGAACAGCATTTTTACAACTCAAATCTTATTTGACTTCTACGATTTAACACAGTTTATTAGTATCAGTACCAAAGTGTGCCTTTTTTGAATAGCATAACACGACTTCAACGGCTCCAATATTAATGATATCATTAGTCGTGTGTGTTGACTACATAGCTGGCTTGATTGGGCAAATTAGATGCCGAATTCCGACTTGCACGACATTGTCTCTCTGTATTCCTTATCAATTCGCCCCGACATATTCCTTAACTATTGCTGTTTGCACTAAACTTCGCCCTCAATAATAAACTTCCACCTCTTCCCTATCTCTCCCACACTGATTAAGCCCCAAGAAAAACCCACCAAAATTGTAACTACAAAAAAATTCCCTCCCACTTTCTTTCTTTCTTTCTTTTTTTTTCCCAATTAACTTCAAGGACAACTAAAAACATCATGAAGTTATCAAAATCCACTTTAATTGCCACTTTGGCATTGACAGCTACTTCTACCAATGCTTTGGTTGTTCAAAACCCATTTAGCAACATTCAACAAGCATTGAAATTGGACTTATCTTATGATAAATTGACTTCAAAATTGACTGACACTTTTGAGCAAGGTAAGGCTAATATTATCAGCACCATTGCTAAAGTTATGAATGAACCATTAGATGGGTTAACCCCAGAAATTAAGAACATCTGGCTGGAAATGTTGATGAAGTTCCCAAACTCCATCACCGAATTGAATTTCAAAGCACCACCAAAAAAGGGTAAAATTACTACTCAACAATTTGATTTCCATGTCACTGATGCCCAAGTTCCAAACCACAAGTTAAGAATTAAATCAACCCCAAAGGATTTAGGTATCGATACCGTTAAACAGTATTCAGGTTATTTGGATGTTGTTGATGAAGATAAACACTTTTTCTACTATTTCTTTGAAAGTAGAAACGACCCTAAGAACGACCCAGTTATTTTGTGGTTGAATGGTGGTCCAGGTTGTTCCTCATTGACTGGTTTGTTCTTCGAATTGGGTCCAAGCTCAATTGATAAAAACTTGAAACCAGTGTACAATCCTCATTCATGGAACGCTAATGCCTCAGTTATCTTCTTAGACCAACCAATCAACGTTGGTTACTCATACTCTTCTCAATCTGTTTCTAACACCATTGCTGCTGGTAAAGATGTCTATGCCTTTTTACAATTATTCTTCAAGAACTTCCCAGAATATGCCAATTTAGATTTCCATATTGCTGGTGAATCCTATGCTGGGCATTATATTCCAGCCTTTGCCAGTGAAATTTTAACTCACCCCGAACGTAACTTCAACTTGACCTCAGTTTTGATTGGTAATGGATTAACTGATCCATTGGTCCAATACGAATACTATGAACCAATGGCCTGTGGTGAAGGTGGCGAACCAAGTGTTTTGGAACCAGAAGAATGTGACGGTATGCTTAACCTGTTACCAAGATGTCTTTCTTTGATTGAATCTTGTTACGAAAGTGGCTCAGTTTGGTCATGTGTTCCAGCCACCATCTACTGTAACAATGGTCAAATGGGACCATATCAAAAAACCGGTCGAAATGTGTATGACATTAGAACTATGTGTGAAGGTTCCAGTTTGTGTTACAGTCAATTGGAATACATTGATCAATATTTGAATTTGCCAGAAGTGAAAAAAGCATTAGGTGCTGAAGTTGATGAATATCAATCATGTAATTTTGATATCAACAGAAACTTTATGTTTGCTGGTGACTGGATGAAACCTTACCAAAAGAATGTCATTGACTTGTTAGAGAAGGAATTGCCAGTTTTGATTTATGCTGGTGATAAAGATTTCATCTGTAACTGGTTAGGTAATCAAGCTTGGACTAACAGATTGGAATGGAGTGGATCTAAGGGATTCAGCAAAGCTCCTGTCAAGACTTGGAAAGTTGGAAAGAATGCTGCTGGTGAAGTTAAAAATTACAAACATTTTACATTTTTGAGAGTGTTTGGTGGTGGTCATATGGTTCCTTATGACCAACCAGAAAACGCTTTAGACATGGTCAATAGATGGATTAGTGGTGATTACAAATATTAAATCATCCTAGATGTATAATCTTTTCTGTGTTTATTATATGATATCTAGAAACACACTAAAAAATTACAAAAATAAAACGACTTACTGATATACGATTCAAAAAAACGTCTTACCTGTAGAAATCAAACCTATTCCTTGATTCTTCTGTTACAAATATCAAGTCATAAGAAAAATCAAATTATACGAATATATCCTAATATAAACAAAAAAAAAATATAATATACTACTTAGCACTCATAGAATTTACCAAAACTTCAAACACCCATTCTGTTAATAATGTACTGTTGGACCAGTATTCCAACACTCAAATCCAATCCATTCTTGACCCAAGTTTTCACCCATTCTTTAGGATCAATGGATTCGTCAAATTCTAATTTCTCACCTTGAATCCATTTCCACCATTGTAATGGTAATGATTGACTCTTGTTAGTGATAGTAATACCATTAGTAATATCTTTCAAAGTTATTTCGAAATAAACAAGTTTATTCTCTTCATCTTGGTTGGCATTACAAGTAATAACTATATTTGATTGTTCTTGATGATGTTCAACCTGATCCTCTTGGTTCTTTTTGATCTGTTCTTCTTGACCTTGATTAAATTCATTTAGTCTGACGTGAATTCTACCTTCAACTTGATTAACTACTTTTAAGAAATTATCTAATACCAAGTTATTCACATTAATGGCATCATAATTAATTTCATTGATAATAGATACATTTAAAATCTCGTCAGCTTCTTCAATCAACCCTTGCTTTAATGTATTGGATACATTGTGAAACAAATTATTTAATTGACCTGTGATTTGATCAGTATCTAAGTTTCTAGCTCGAGTATTTAATTGATTAGTTGCATCATTGGCCAATTGATATGTTTGTTCAGATAATTTTTCAGCATTATCAGTAATTTTTCCCCAAAGTGAATTAACTTTATTAGACCCTTCCAGGTTCCACCAACTGGTAATTGAGGAAATTGGATTAGGTATATCTTGATTATCACTTTCTTCGTTAACTTTTTCTTGGGGTTGTTGTGGTTCAATATCTTCGTTGGTAGTGTCTGACTTATCAGTAGTAGTTCCTGTGGTTGGTTCATCGTCAGCATCACTACTTGTTGGTTTACTTGCTGTTTTAGGGGCTAATTTAGATGGTTTTTTGGTCTTTTTGGTCTTTTCATGTTGTTCCAATTCATCCAAAAAATCTAATAAATCCTCCTTGTTTTCAGTCGAATCATTGCCTCCTCCTGTATTTGAACCAGAAGTTTTGGATGGTTTGGGAGTACCTGGTTTAGAATCAGGTAATGAATTGATAAAATCTAATACATCGTCATTATTATCTTTTGTGGGTTTCGTCATGGTTGTGCCTGTTGGTGATTGTAATAGTTTGTGTTGGCTAGGTTTTAATGTGGGTTTTGTTTTTTTTTTCCTTGTCGATAAGTTCCAGTTGTTGCGGGTTCTGTGGAATCTTACGTGTTTTGTTCTTAGACTGATTTACAATAGTGAAAAGGAACCTCAACTTAATATCATTACTAGGTATGATAGATTTCCTATACAAGGTGCTATCCGGCAACTTGTCGATGATAGCTGATGTATTGTCATTAGCTGGTCAAGATTTTTTATTGATAGAGTCACGTGATAAACACAGCAGCCCACCTAAATCTAGCTTTCTAAGTGAATTCTGAGGAAGTTAATAGTTAAATCGGCTCTATTACAGAATAGCTACACAATTCTTTTCTTAGTAGGAGTATCTACAATGCAGCACGATTCTTGGTTGACTATTTGGCATTACATTTGCTATCGGAATAGCCATGTGTATAGGATGACATCGAACCTCTAGGTGTAGATTTGTAATAAGAAAAAAGTAGACTGATATTTTTTGCACTAAAGCGGAATTTAACAAAAGAAAACATCACCAAAAAAAAATCGCTTGGTATATTTTCAAATCCCATTTTGTTATTTCCATAGATCATTTATACGACAACTACTATACCTTATTACCAAACTCACTGAACATCTCAACCACTTTTTACATCATTATTTGACTTGAAGAATAAATTTTCCTTAAAATCCACACACTTAGTCATGCATCCACAGTTAGATAAAAATAGATTCAATACTTGTGATAAATTAATGGATGCCTTGGAAGAATGTCATCGACAAGAATTTCTCAAACAATGTTTAGGAATGTGTAATTTTGAAAAAGAACAATTGATTCAATGTTTACATTATCAAAGAGTTGAAGATTCTAAATTGAGAATATTGGAAACTAGAGAAAAGAGGAAAAACTGGGAGTTGAAGAAGAAACAAGCAGAAGAAGAAGCATATGGTAAGAATGGATATTTGAAAAAAGTATTAGAAGCAGAAGCTGCCTCGAAGAAATAAGTTGAATCTATTTTAGTTTGAAGATTATTAGATATCACGAATTTGCTTTATTTTGTTTTGAAGGTTATATTTTCAGTTTGGGACTTGTCGAAGGCTTAGACCAATATCGGAATCACTTGTATATAGATGGATACGTTGAAGACATGTCACGATTCAATACATATAATGTAGACTACTTTCCTACGAGAAAACTCGAATAAATCAAATCATGTATTATCTGCTAACTTTATAACATATAAATCAATCTTGTCTAGTTTTTAATACCCTTTTAATCACTTTATCTTTAGTCACTATGTATACAACAGCACCCCATCCACTCAATGCATCTCTATCAACAGCATTTAACAAGGCTTGACTGATAGTTTCAAATAAATCTTCTGGTTCCAAGTTTGGTTCATATAAACTTTCACACATCCCATATAATTGATCACTAGCAGTACCACTAACAATGAAATCGTGACTAAAATCAATACATCCAATCGAATCAAATCCACAAATGAATGGTTTATTATCTTTACTACTTAATCCAGCAACAATGGGACTAACAAACCAAGGTCCAAATCTTCTTTCATATAATGATGAACTAACCAAATTTGCCAATGTTGATGGTTCAATATTACGTTCTTCTCGTAATTTATATAAATTGGTTTTAAATCTAAATAATTCTTTCAAAGAAATCACATCAGTAGCTAATCCAGTTAATCCTAAGAAGGTTTTATCACCAACACTGAAAATTTTTTCAAAATTATTACTCACACCAAGCGATTGTTGTCCTAATCTTAAATCACTGGCTATTGCTATACAGTCTTTACCAATCATAGCTACTGCTGCACCTCCGTTAATTGAAAATGGATCCGACATGATCTGTTAAATTGAGAATGAGGATAGTAATTTATAATCTATTGAGATATTCTATTCAATTGGGTCCACTGAGTTAGAATTATTGGAAATGATGAATATAAGTATACGTCAATGTTGATGGCAAAGTTAGCTTTAACCTCAAAGATTTTTTTCTTTCCTTTTCTCGCCTTCCACCAGATTTTTGATTTCTACCATTTCCACTACCAATTCAAACGAACTCTACCAGAAAAAGTCGTGTGTTTCATACAATCAACTACTACTACTATTAGTACACATATTATTATTATTATTACATATACAATGAAGATACTTGTACAAAATCTCTATTGATCAATTCAATACATTTTTCAAATTTATCAACCAATTCTTGATTACCAATGATTTTTGATGCATCTACCAATTGTTTAATCAATTCGATTTCTCTTCTTAAGGCACGAATTATACTACCTTCATAAATATCAGTCATTTTACAAATTGAACTGAATGAAGCACCATTAGACCATACAAATACAACTTCAACTAAGGCAAGATTGAATTGTTCAATATAATCTTTTTCAACAATTTCTAATCCACTTTGTTTTGAAATTTTAGCAATTTTATTAGCGGTTTCATGAATTACTTTTGCTGGTTCAGCAAGTTCTGGTTTTAATTTAGGTAATTCTTTAGCTCGTTCTTGGAAAATAAATGCTGACAATAATCCACAAATTTGCTGTGGAGTTAACTCATTGAAAAACCCGGAGAATAATAACTCAGTAATCATTAATTCATCACCAGTAGATAATTCAGCAGCTACTCTACCTTTCAATTCAACAACTTCTTCTGAACCAGTGAATTCTAATTTTTTCAAAACTCGTTTCATATTCGATAATTGATCTAATTGAATGATTGATTTGGCTTGGAATATTTGTTCCTCTAATTTTTTGATTTGATTGTTTAAATCAACTTTTGCAGTGTATTTGGCATATAAATCATCCAATCTAGCGCTATTATTCAATGGATTAGAAACTATTTTAGAATCTAAAATATCAATTTTTTGTAGAAGTTTTTTGAAATCATCATCAGTGATTTTCATACTTTGTACTGGATCAATTAATGGGATTCCATCGGGTAATCTTTTCGGTAAATCTTTCAAAGTTTTAACCAATGTTCTCTTGGCAGTCGAACTCTTATAATCATCAGGAACTCTTAATCTAACAGTACTAATCTTCTCAATTGAGCTTAAGGTGATAGAAATAAATTCAGCTCTGGTTTGTTCCCCTGATTTAGCTGGTCGAATACCTTCAGGCAACATAGGGTTAAATTTTTTAATTAAATTGACTGGTGAATCAATAAACATGGTTGTTATAAATACTTCAACAACGTATGCATCATGTGGAGCAAATTCTTCTTGGTGTCTACGGTTCCTTTTCGTAAATGTGGTAACCATACCCCATCCATAATCAAGATCACCAATTTTAACTTTAATAACTCTACCATCTTGTAAAAATGGTAAAATATTACCTGGGTGAGTAATAACTTTACGTACATCTTCATTATATTTTAACAATTGTTGTTTCAAATCATAATAGTCCTTTATAATTGGTTCATCTTCAATGGTAATATCAGCAAATTCTTGTTTACATTGAGCTAATTTCCCCTCTAAAATAGGAACACTAGATGCCTTTTGGAATTGGAAAAATGAATGTTCCAACATGAATTCCGGGGAAATACCTTCCACTCTCATTAAATTAAGAATCATATTGTATCCTAAATGGAATGCAGAATCTAATCTATCAGCTTGACCCTTTACCATACCTTTAGCTACTTGTGGTTCCATTTTCTCATCGATCATCATTATAACAATACCACGATCATCCAACCCACGTCTACCGGCACGTCCAGACATTTGGATATATTCACCACCAGAAACCCATCTAAAACCAACACCATCCCATTTACGCACGGATGTAAAAACAACGGTTTTAGCCGGCATATTTAATCCAATAGAAAAAGTTTCAGTGGCAAATAATACTTTTAAAAATCCTTCTTGGAATAAAATTTCAATAATTTCTTTCAAAATTGGTAATAACCCTGAATGATGGATACCAATACCTCTTTTCAATAATGGTAGAATGTTTTTAATTTGAGGTAATTCACGATCAGCTTCAGGTAGCAATTCAATGGCATTATAAAAGATTTGTGTCAATGAATTACGTTCTTCATCAGTATTGAAATCTAATTTTGACATTTTTAAAGCTAAAGATTCACAATCACGTTTAGAAAATGAAAATACAATAACCGGATTATACTTTTTCATATAAATCATTTTCACAATTTTATAGATATCACCTTTACCATCTTGATGATTACGACCTTTATTGGTTTTACCCTTTTTATTACCTCTACCACTATCACTTGAAGCAGGGTCGTCGCCACTATTATCACTGATAGTTGCCATTGCCTTTTGAAAATTTTCTTCTCTGAATGTCCCTTTTTCATCAACAACTAAATGGATACCATCACCACCAGCAGGGAACAAATAATGTTGTAAAGGAGTTGGTCTAAAATCAGTGTAAACAACATGACATGGTTGATTGTGAATTTTCACAATCCATTCAGCAAATTCCATAGCATTAGGGATTGTAGCTGATAAAAATACATAATGAACCTTATCGGGTAATAAAATAATCGTTTCTTCCCAAACAACCCCACGAGACTTATCTCTCATATAATGGACTTCATCAAACACTACCCAAGCAACTTCACGCATCACTTCTGACCCTCTATAAAGCATACTTCTTAAAATTTCTGTAGTCATGACTAAACACCCAGCATCAGGATTAATGGTGACATCACCAGTCATTAACCCAACATCACCAAAAATTGCTTGTAATTCACGGAATTTTTGATTTGATAAAGCTTTAATAGGGGAAGTATAAATAACTCTTTGTTTATCTCTCAAGGATTGGGCAATAGCGTATTCTGCCACCACGGTTTTACCAGCAGAAGTATGAGCTGAGACTAAAACACTTTCATTTCTATCTATACATGAAATAGCGGTGTCTTGGAACGGATCTAATGTGAATGGATAAGTTCTAGCTTCATGTTTACGTTTATGTTCACCAATTGGTACATAAGGATATGATGGTGGGATGGCTACTTGATGTCTAATTTGATGTTTTAATTTCAATTTATTATCTGCGTCAACCGTGGCAGAATTACTCAATCCTTCACTTGGTTTGACTTCTCTAGATGTTTCAATTTCAACTGAATCAAAAACAACTGGTTTAATATCTTCAGCTTGTTTATGTTTTTTGTTATTACTACTACTACTGTTGTTGCTGTTGGTAGTTGTTTTGTTGTTGTTGTCGAACTGACGTTTCTTCGTAGAGCGAGTTTGATTATCTGTGGTTTCTGGTTTCACTTCATCTTTGATTTCTTCTATTTTAGGTGGAGCTGCTTGAGGAGCTTCATCAAAGACATCAAACAAGTCATCCATCTTTTGTAGTTGGTTGTAATGTTTGATGGTTAAAGGATTGAATTTTACTATGAATTTTTTTTTTCTTTTTGTAGTTCTTGTTCTATTTAACATACATCTCATCACTAACAGGGAAGAAAAAAAAAATCTCATACTAAAGAAAGGTTACACAAAATCTACTACAAGTATTATTAACAGATTAAATACACGACTGGTTTAATTTGGTATCAATTTAATATTATGATAATTGTTTAATATTTATATATGTAGTCTATTTACTATTATTGAATATCTATACAGCTACTGTATGAGAATTTTTATTTCCTAATGTTTTTAAAGTATCCCATTTTTCTTTATCATATTCACCAAACACTTGACTAGGTAAACTACTAATTCTTGATTCTTGATTTGTTTGATGATGTTCATCTTCATCATCTTCGTCATCATCTTTGTCTTGTTCATTGTTTTTAACTTTTTTGGTTCTACTTTCTTTCTCTTTGGGTTGTGCGGATGATGATGATGATATTTGTGGTGGTTGTGCTAATGCAAATGGTTGTACTTCGTATACATCATTAATATCAAAATTTGTAGTTTGAATATCCCATAAATCAATAGGTTCAGCAATTACTTTCAGATGATGACTTGAATGGAAACTATGTTTATCCAAATACCATGAATGTTGCTGATGTGGATGTGAATGAGTCCATGAATTGTCATGGAATTGGAAATTGGGTACACTGGTACTATGTTTATGTAATTTGAGTATTGATTTCAATTTATTTGGTGATGTTGATCTCGAAGATGAAAATGAAGATTTCAAAGACATTGTATTGGAAATTGTTGAATTTGAATGTTTATGGAAATTTGGTCCGACTACCGATCTAGATTTGAAAATTCGTTTAGGACTACTGTCATGTAAGAATTTCCTTATTGGTGAAGTTCTTGTTGATGGTTGTCTAGATCTTGATTGTTGTTGTTGTTGTTGAGGTGGTGTCTTTGGTTCAGGTGCAAGTTTGTTTTCATTTTCAAATTGAAATTCTTCAATATTGGTGGATACTGGAGTAATGATAGGTTTAGGACTACTTGATTTTCTGAAAGTGTATAATGAAGGTGCACCATTTTCATATAATGAAGGTTCACTGAAACTTCGATTCAGAATTGAAGGTCTCTTGGAAGTAATATCACTTAATTGATCAATATTTTCCACAACTTCATTTGGAGGCAACAAATATTCTCCTTGATAAAGTTCACTCTTGATACTCGTTTTTTTATCAAATAATTGTGATCCATCAATCAAATTGGAGCTTCCATCGATAATATTGTAGCCAGATATCTGTTGCAAATTATTGAGTTCTTCCATATTGATTTCAGGGATATTTGTTGGTGTGCCGTCAATTTTTCTCACTATTGCGGTGGTCAAATTTGTGCTAGAAGGTATATTTTCTAACCCAGTTAATGTGTTGCTATAATCATCAGATATATTCTGTTTAAGAACACCAGGTAATAAATTTTGATTCAAATTTGCAATCATAATCTTCTCATCATGAATAGATTTCCATCGTTGTCGTTTCAATTGTTGATTTGCCTTGGTGTCTTGATCCTCTAGGTTGACCATGAGTATACTTCTTGCATTATCTAAATCTCCGCGTACTGAATTGGCATTACTTCCCAAATAATAACTAAAATCACAATTTATTGGTGTGGCATTTGGAGGTAAAGCAAGAGTTATTTTATCTTTAGAATTGATCCAATCATTTTCCATTGAATATTCTGAAGATGGTTCAGTATTGATGTTGTTGGCTATGATGGCTGGGTTGGTATTGTATAAAGTTGCTTCAGAAGTCTTTTTGGAAATCAAATCATTCAGATAAATTTCTGATTCTTCGTTTGTATTATTTAAACCTGTTTTCAGTATGATCATCCACAGTAGTAACATTATAAATGAAGCTATAAGAAACACCAAATTAACAATAAATATAATTGTGATTGGGATATAATAAAGTTGTTTATGAGGAACATTGATTATGAATAATATACCGGATATTATATTGAAAATGGAAAATATTAGTTGTATTGATATAGAGATAACATTGGAATAAATGATTGGGATTATTGAATATAATGGAATAATAAATGAACTGATTGTTAATATCAAATGATATACATTTTGTTGATTCGATATTATTGTTAGTGTTCCAAGTGCAATGCTTAATGATATAGTCGCTATAGTAGATCCTAATT